>Ga0134098_1000408_pt1 | contig 46272 bp, 44 predicted proteins | sample 9_3taG_FD_94456 | JGI IMG/M metagenome (GOLD analysis project Ga0134098, IMG submission 94456) | Switchgrass degrading microbial communities from high solid loading bioreactors in New Hampshire, USA - 9_31_10_142_A3 metaG | ecosystem: Engineered > Bioreactor > Semi-continuous > Anaerobic >... | reverse complement strand
GGATATCCGGGCATAATAAAACATGGACAGGCCATATACTTCATGCATCCGATATTTGCCCAATACAATCAAAATGCGCCGAGATGGTGCAAACAATTGTTCCTCAATGCAGTCGACATGCTGCTGCCAGAACCGCTGGTAAAGCACAGCGGCCCCAGCACTATAATAGCCACATTGAACGAGCAGGCCGAATATAACAGGGAGGTATTGCACCTTCTGCACTATATACCCGAGAGGCGAAGCGCTGACATAGACATAATCGAAGATATCATACCTCTTTACAATGTAAAAGTGTCAATTAAAGCAGGAGGCAGTGTTAGTTCCGTGAGATGCGTGCCACAGGGGGATGAACTGGAGTTTCAGACAAGAGACGGCAGGATTGAATTCGTTGTGTCAGAGGTATACGGCCATCAGATGGTCGAGATAAAGATGTAATTGTTGGGAATATAATGAACGGGCCGGTGCGGCTTAACGATTGCACCGGCCCGCTGCTTTTATATTTCGCCTCTTAGCCAGGCTTTTACATCTTCTTCGACCGGGTCGTAGAAATCGGGCTGCAGGCCCGGTATATACTTGCATGCTTCGTATATAACTGGCAATATGTCGGCATGAACGCCTACGCAGTGATGGACATACGGTCCTGTGACCAGCTTCTCTTCCAACCGCAGCCAATTATCTACTTCTATCCAAAGATATGTTCCTGCGCAATAAGGGCCTTCTATGCCGCGGGCTTTGCCTAATAATACGGAATATTTGCCGTTATCGCCGTCAAACCGTATTATCGAAAGATTTCCTCCTTTTATTTCGGCTGATACTGAACCGGGGCAATGCTCAGGAAAGACGAACGGCCTGTCCAGTTTTGCTTTGCTGCCTTCCTTCGTCAGGGATATGGGCCAAGGTCCGCAATGCTGAAGCAGTTCCCCATTGTCGTTGGTTGGGTGGCGTACTGTCCAATCCGCGAAGAATGGAGGTGTCTTGCCCATGCAGGCGGCTTGAGCCATCACTGCCGTAATAGCGCCGTGTATATCGGTTTCACAGGCAACAGGCATGCCTTCGTCGGTTAGAAGGGCATTGGCGGCGCAGGGCATTATGTGTATGGCCTGCTGTAACGCATCCCAGCATTGTATAGCTATGGCCTTGCAGCGGAACCTCTTGCTCAAACGGCTCATGGCCACTTTCAATGCGGCGACGCGTATAGTATCTTCTTCTGGTATGCATATCTCCATATGCTCTTTCATGAAATTCACAGCCTGCATTACCTCGGGATCCCTGGCTTCGGCAAGCTCGATTACCATATCGGTCAGCTCGTTTAAAGAGATTGGGTGAATTTCAATGCCAAATTTTTCGAGCAGCTCGCCCTCATTGCACATCATGGTCCAAAAATCGGCGGGCCGCGTTGATATCTGAAGGATGCGCATATTTTTGAATTCCTTGACCACGTTTGCGGCAGCTATAAAATTATTTAAACCGCGCTCGAAGACGGCATCTTCCAGACGGCAGTTCGGCATGTATGTAAAAGGCAGGCCGAAGCGCCTCAGTATCTTGCCCGTGGCGAACAGGCCGCACTGCGTGTCGCGAAGGCGAGAGCCGTCGGGAAGGGGCGCTTCATCTCTCGGTCCCCATAAAAGTATGGGTAACTTAAAAGCATCGGCCACTTCGCAGACCAATGCCTCGGAGCCGAAATTGCAATGTGGAAAGAAAAGCGCATCTATCTTGGCAGCCCGAAATTTATCGATTATTTTTTCGACGTCATCTTCATTAAAGAGAAGGCCTTCTTCGTTTATATCGTCTATATCTATATAGTCTATGTTCAAGCTGTTTAACTTATCCTGTATAAGGCGTTTATATTTTATAGCATCCTGCGCGCTGAATATATTTCTGCGCGTCGGTACCATACCTATTTTAATCTTGTAATCCATTTTTATTGTCCTTTCCAATTTTATTTCTGTCCAGAACGCTATTGCGCTCTACCAGTTCGGTTCCAACCTCTATGTTAACGAATATGTCGGCGTTGTATCTGATTTTTTCAATAAGCCTGCGTACGGCTAAGCGGCCTATGTCCTGCTTATATACGCGCACCGTTGTAAGCGGTGGATCTATGACGGTGCAAAAGGGCATATCATCGAAGCCCACTATGGATATATCCTCCGGTATGCGCACTCCATGCTCCCTCAGGGCTTTTATGGCACCAAAAGCTATTATATCGTTATCCGCAAAAAGTGCGGTTGGCAATTCTGCGCCGGCCTGCAGTACGTCTGCCATGTCCCTGTACGCGCCGTCCAATGTTGACTCCAGCGAAAATATATTTTTTTTATTTAATTTAATATTATTGTCTGACAGGGCTTTTAAAAAGCCGTCCATTCTTTCATCAAAATTATTTATCCATACTGAGCTGTGCAGATAGCCTATATCGGTGTGGCCTTTGTCTATAAGATATTTTGTTGCCTTATAAGCCCCTTGTATGTTGTTTATAACTATGCTGTCCATATGCGCGTCCATAAAATAGCTATCCAGCAAAACAATGGGAACGTTAATGCCGACAAAGGGCTGCAGGTCGTCATAATTCATTTCCGTTGCTAATATTATTATGCCATTGAGCGGATGGTCTTTAATGGTTTGCAATACCTCATCCTTATTCTGATCATCGTTTATATATGAGATAACAGCGCTGTATCCACGTCTCCTCGCCTCATAATCAATGCCTTCAATCAAAGCGGAGAAGAAAGGAGTGTCTCCCACAACGTTGCCATGCTTTTTATAGATAATAAAGCGTATGCTTTTGTGGTCTCTCAAAGCTGGCTTTGAGAGCATATTTGTATCGTAACCGGCTTCGGCTACTGCCCGCAACACGCGTTGGCGTGTTTTTTCGCTCACGCCTGGTTTGTTGTTCAGCACAAGCGATACTGTGGCAGGGGATATATTTAATTTCTCTGCTATCTCTTTTACCTTCAAGTTAATTTACCTCTCCTGTTGCCTATAGTTTTTGGAAAACACCCTGGATACTGCATCTTTCCAACCGCTGTACAGCTTATCGATTTCGCCGGCGCTCATACTGCCAGTATATACTTGCTCGGATTTTGCGAAAGCCTCGATGTCGTCAATGCTCCAAAAACCGGTTGCAAGACCGGCCATCATGGCCGAGCCTAAAGAAGAAACCTCAGCTATGCGGCTTGGGCGCACATCTATGCCCAATACATCGGCTTGGAATTGCATGAGGAATCTATCGCGCGTAGGGCCGCCGTCGGTGCGCAGTTCTTTTAAATTAATGCCTGCGTCCTGCATCATAAGCTCGAGGATATCCTTTATTTGATATGCTATGGATTCCTCGGCGGCCCTGACCACATGGGCCTTGCCGGTGCCTATGGACATGCCTGTTATCGCTGCCCTGGCGTCGCTGTCCCAATACGGAGCGCCTAGGCCAACGAACGCCGGCACAAGGTAAACGCCGTCGTTGCTTTTTAATGATGCTGCTATCTCGCCGCTTTCTTTAGAACTAGACAATATACCGAGCTGGTCGACAAGCCATCTTATGACAGCTCCGGTGCAGTTTATATTTCCTTCTAATACATAGTATAACCCTTTGCTATCCTTCCATGCAATAGAAGTAGCGAGGCCATTTTCGGAATAAACCGGTTGCCCGCCCGTGTTCATCATGACCGATGAACCTGTGCCATAAGTAGCTTTGGCCATGCCGGTCTGCCAGCATTGCTGGCCGAAGAGAGCCGCGTGGGAATCGCCCATGATGCCGGTTATAGGCACGCCTTTTACATAGCCGAATATATCATCAGATGGTTTGACGTCGGGCAGCATGGACGCTGGTATGCCGAAAATATTGAGCATTTCTTCGTCCCATTTCAGCTCGCGTATGTTGAACAACTGCGTGCGGCAGGCATTGGAATAATCAGTGGCATGGACGCTGCCGCCGGTCAGCTTCCATATTAGCCAGCTGTCGATGGTGCCGCACAATAATTTACCTTCTTTAGCCTTATTCATGGCCCCGTCGACGTTCTCCAATATCCATTTGAGCTTCGCCGCTGAGAAATAGGGTGAAAGCGGAAGTCCCGTCTTTTCCTTTACAACGCCGCCATAGCCTTTTGCTTCAAGCTCTGCGCATATATCTGCGGCTCTCTGGCATTGCCAAACGACTGCGTTGCATATAGGGAGACCGGTTTCCTTGTCCCACGCCACAATGGTTTCCCTCTGATTGGTTATGGCCAGGGCAGCTAAATCATCGCTTGTAATGCCGGCCTTTTGACACGCGGTTTTCATGGCTTCAATGGTTTTATCGAAGATTTCCACAGCGTCGTGTTCTACCCAACCGGGCTTAGGATAAATCTGGCGATGCAATGTATACGCGCTTTCGACTACATCGCCTTTTTTGTTGTATAATATCGCCTTAGTACCCGATGTGCTCTGGTCTATGGATAATATTAATTTATCCTCAAGCATTATCATTTAACCTTTCGTATGCGCAGGGCTATATATGGCTTGCCCGGCAGATAAACCCTGCATTTGCCGCTAAATGTGCCTTCTATAGGCGCTACGCTCATATCCCACGCGTCTATTATCTCTATGGCATAGCTGTTTTGAGCAGGCAGCTCTATATCTTTATAAGCGGATTGGCCGCTGCCGCAATAAGCCAAAAAGTATTCATCGCCTTTGCTCAAAGCGTAGAGCACATCATACCAATAGCCTATATCAACGGGCTTTAAGTCCTGCGGTCCTTGCTGCAAAAGCTCGCGCAGAAAGGCTATGCGCTTCGGGCTTTGGCCATGGAGTGCGCCGCCTTTTGACCACCACAATATGTCATTCGGGTCGGCATATGTCTCACCATGGCCTATATATCCGCCGCGGACTGTGCCTTCCCATATCCGGTGAACCATTTCCTGCGCGGTAATGTTGCCCCAGTTGTGTTCTATATTGCCTTCATAACAACATTCATCAACCACTACAGGTTTTTGGTACAGCTCATGCCATTCGGTGACTTTGGTAAGGTCGGAGTGCTGTATGCTGCAGTGGGTGACCCATGGCTTGCCATGGTCATAGAATCCGCGGCAGTTGTGAACGGAGCGCAGATGTTGATATGGATCACATTCCTGTATTAATTTGAAGAACCTGTCCCAGTCTGTAAGGCTTTTGGACTGCATAAGGTCATATTCATTGGCCAGCGACCACCAAATATTTCTATATGCCGATAGCCTCGCTGTTATGTAGCGCAGATAGCGCTCATCGCTTTCATGATCCATGGAGGCATAACCCCAGCGGTCGTATGGGTGAAAAAGTATAAGGTCGGCCTCTACGCCTAATGCCATGAGCTCGCCTATCCTCTTTTCCATGTGCTGAAAAAATTCGACATTAAACCTTGTAAAATCCCAGCCGGTTTCCAGTGAGCCCTCAAATGGGTAATACACGGGTTCATTGGTGTTATAATCATAATGTTTGGGAAAGATGCACATGCGGAGCTTGTTGAAGGCGGAGCCGGCTAAAGTGGACAGGGTTTGCTTCTCCAGCTCATCGCCCTGGTGAATCCATGCATAGCATGTTGTGCCGAAGGGCAGGTAAGGCGTACCGTCCTCATACGCAAAATGATATTCATCTTTTACGCGCACAGGTCCGTGATTATCGCCAGAAGGCTTCGCGCATTCGAATTCGCCTGTCTTGTCATTTAATTCATCGCAGTTGCTGTAAGTCGTGTAAGTCCATACACCTTCTTCGTCAGGCATAAACCTTACCTTGTATATTCCCTTGCCATCATAAAAACCTTCAGCCTTTATAACCCTGTTTCTGAACTTAAATGAGGCACCAAAAACAATATCAGTGAAAGGATTGCCCGTTTGCGGGCCGTTTAATGATAATTCAAATATTCCCCAGCGTTCAACCATTTGTACTGCCTCCTTATTTATTTAACATTTTAAGTGCTGTATTATATATTCCATCGGCTGTAAGGCCGTAATAGCGAAAGACTTCATCTTGTTCGCCGGTTATGACATATTCGTCCGGGAAAGCCATTATGCTCACAGGAACGGGGCAGCGCTGCGCCGTCAATTCTGCTATAGCCGAGCCCAGCCCGCCGAAGGCATAATGCTCTTCGACTGTTATAATCTTGCCGGTTTCATGCGCGGCTTTAAGGACGGCTTCGTTATCCAGAGGCTTTATTGTATGCATATCTATGACACGCGCGTATACGCCTCTTTCCTTTAACATAAGCCCTGCATCCAGGGCATATCTTACCATTTCGCCTGTTGCAATTATTGCAATATCGCTGCCATCTAACAAAACATTGGCCTTGCCTATTTCAAATGAGAAATCATCGCCTTCATATACATCAGAAACCGGGTTTCGGCCCATCCTGACATATACAGGGCCTTCAAACTTTGCCAGAGCCCTTGTCATTTTAGCTGTTTCACGCACATCGCAGGGCAATATGACGGTTAAGCCAGGCATTGTCCGCATGGTGGCTATATCGTTTAGTGAATGATGGCTGGCGCCTAGTGGGCCATAGCTTACTCCACCGCTTACGCCTATCAGCTTAACATTGCTGTTGTTGTATGCGACATCCAGTTTTACCTGCTCCATACTTCGCGCTGATAAAAAGCAGGCAGGGCTGCATGCAAAGGGCTTTTTGCCGGATAAAGCCAGGCCTGAGCTAATGCCTACCAAATTCTGTTCAGCGATGCCAACCTCTACGAATTGGCGCGGAAGCTCCGCAGCGAACTTATCGAGCGTGACCGAACCCCTTGCGTCGGAAGTCACAGCTACAATGCTGCTATCGGCTTTTGCGCACTCGAGCAGGGTATCGGTGAAAGCCTTTCTGCATGGAATAGAGTTTGCCATTATTATTTCACCTCCTTATACTGAGCATCCAGTGCTTGAAGCGCCATGCTAAGCTGCTGGCTGTCAGGCACTTTGTGATGCCATGCCGGTTCATTCTCCATGAAAGGCACGCCTTTGCCCTTTACGGTGTTTGCTATTATCAGATGTGGTTTGTCTTTTTCTACCGGTATATTTTGAAACGCACTTATTAAGCCCGCTATGTCGTGGCCGTCGACGACTTGGACATGCCAGCCGAAAGACGACCATTTACCGCTCAAGCTTTCAAGCTTCATCACGTTTTCAGTAGAGCCGCTTATCTGCAGGCCGTTTCTGTCCACTATGCCTACCAAATTGTCAAGCTTATAATTTGCAGCAGCCATCGCGGCTTCCCACAGCGACCCCTCAGCCTGCTCGCCGTCGCCCATCAGCACATATACCTTGTAATCCTTGGCGTCCATTTTGCCAGCTATGGCCATGCCTACGCCCATGGACAGGCCATGGCCGAGTGCGCCTGTGCTGGCTTCTACGCCGGGGACTTTGTTGGAAGGGTGACCTATCAATTTGCTGCCGAATTTTCTATATGACTTGAGCTCATCCTGTGAAAAGAATCCCATGTCGCACAACAGCGCGTAGTACCCCTCCACGCTGTGGCCCTTGCTTAATATGAAGCGATCCCTTTGTTCCCATTTAGGATTTTTCGGATCGAGCTTCATAACGCCATAGTGCAGAGCTACCAGGATGTCCACAGAAGAGAGCGACCCGCCTATATGGCCTCCTCCTGCTTCATATATCATCTGAACCAGTTGCTTGCGTATGTCCACAGCCTTGTTTTGTAACTCATCGATATTCATCTGCTACTTCCTTCCCATTAAAGATTTATTAAAATTATTTAAATTATTATTAACAAATATATGCCAATATATGTATATTTAAATATATTTAAAAACGCCATGTTGCCTAAGTTATTCTTATAATAGCCTTTTTAAGAAATATTGTCAATAAAAAATTTAAAAAAACTATTTACATTTTTAAATTGCGATGTTATAATGGGGGCGTTAACAGGAAGTATAAAATACATAGTTGCGGAGGTGGTTGTTGTGTCCTCTTGAGAAGCAATAATTATTGACTATGGCGATAAGTGATCGTTCTTTTGGACAAGCAAGCATAATTAAAAAATTTATTGGAGGTATTAAGATGAATAAAAATAGGTTAAGGAAAATATTGCCCATAATAATGGTAGTAGCTTTAATAGGCGCAATGCTGGCTGGCTGTGGCAGTTCGGGAACGCAAGACAGTGATACATCATCAAATTCAAATGCGTCAACGAGCACAGACAATTCCACTGCTTCGTCTACAACTAATGATAATTCTCAAAGCAATAGTAAACCATTAACGGGTGGCGGCTCTAAAATTATTTATATTATAACGCCTTCACATTCTAATCCATTTTTCAAGACAGAAGCAGAAGTAGCAGCGAAAAAAGCAGAAGAATTAGGCTATCAAACCAAAGTGGTTTCGCATGATGATGACCCATCTAAACAGCTTCAATTATTTGAAAACGCAATTGCTGATAAGGCAGCAGCTATAATTTGTGACAACGCGGGCGCAGATGCCACTATTGAAGCGGTAAAAAAGGCAAGGGAGAATAATATTCCTACTTTCCTTATTGATAGAGAGATAAATGAAACAGGAGTAGCTATTTCGCAAATAGTAGCTAACAATTATCAAGGAGCAAAAGGTGTTGCTGAAGTTTTCGTTGAAGCAATGGGCGAAAAAGGAGAATACGCTGAGCTTTTAGGTAAAGAGTCGGATACTAATGCTAAAGTGCGTTCTCAGGGATTCCATGAGGTTATAGATCAATATCCTGATATGAAAATGGTTGCTCAACAAACGGCAAATTGGGAACAAACCGAGGCTTATGAAAAGATGGAAACAATATTGCAATCACATCCAAATATAAAGGGTGTCGTTTGTGGTAATGATACTATGGCAGTTGGAGCAGCAGCAGCAATAAAACAGTCTGGTCTTAAGGGCATAGCAATTATAGGTGTTGATGGATCTGACGATGCCGCAGCTTTGATCAAGGAAGGAACCATGACGGCTACAGCTTTGCAGCAGATTGCAAAAATAGCAGAAATGGCTGTTGAACAGGCTCATGATTATTTGACAAAAGGAACTACAGGATTGGATGAAAAGCAACTAGTAGATTGTGTGATAATTACTAAAGATAATGTTGATAAGTTACATTCTTTTGTTTATAGCGAATAATATTTATTAATCCCATTTTGTGTGATGAATAAATAGTTTTTATTAAATGGGGGTATCCCGATTTATAGCATTGAGACGATTTTTTGATGAAATACAGAACGATGTGAAATCGGGATACCATTTTATTTAGTTTTATATAACTATATTAAAATATAAGAGGGGAGGATAATTGTGAAAAAGCATTTTTTTATTCTAGTAATAATTATATTACTAGTGATGCCTAATATAGTGGGCTGTGTAAAAGTTGTAAAAATAGGAGAAGAAAGCAAAGTAACGGGGAATACATCTGCTAGTTCAAATAATAGCATTGAGAGTGAATGGGATTCTAAAATAATTCCAGAATTATCGAATAAAGCTGTAGATTTAAAAACACTTTTATCGGAAGCAAATGGAGATTTAAAGTCAGTGGCTAACAAATATGGAAAACAAGCTGCAGCTACTTCTGGCGATATATGCTACACTGTTAAGGGAGTAGCTAAGGTTGATAAAATTAATACCGATTTAAAGGTTGGATATATGGAAGTAAGCTTGGATGGTTATTCAGGGCCTATTAAAATTAAAATTCAAGTTGGCCCGGTTTATAAAGGTACAGCAGTAAGAGATTCGCTTGATTTCATAAAATATGATGATTATGAAAACCAGATAGAATGGGCAGCGGTTTCCCAAAGCATACATGAAACAATTCAAAAAAAAGTTATAGGCTCTTTGGACCTATCAGCTTTGTCAGGTAAAACTATTGAATTTTTGGGATGTTTTTCTGTAAGTGGAAGCAATCAGAGTGAGATATTAATTACGCCAGTTAAATTATCAGTAAAATAGGGGGCATATAAATTATGGCAGATAATAATGAAATATGCTTTTGTGCAGAAAATATAAGCAAGATATATCCAGGTACTAAAGCATTAGATAATGTGTCTTTCAAAGTCCATACTGCTAAAGTAAATGCATTAGTTGGAGAAAATGGTGCTGGCAAATCAACTTTGATGAAAATAATAGCCGGTATAGAACAGCCTACGGAAGGTAAATTATATATGGGCGGTGAGGAAGTTCATTTTAATGATACTATTGATGCAAGAGAACATGGAATAGGCATTATTCACCAGGAATTAAGCTTATTTCCAAATTTAAATGTTTATCAAAATATTTTTATGGCACGAGAAAAAATGCATGGAAAAATGAGGCTTGATAATAAGAGACATATTGAGCTAACTAAAAAAATTTTAGACAAGCTAGAACATCCACTGGACCCTAATACTATAGTAGGAACGCTTAGAGTAGGTCAGCAACAAATAATAGAAATTGCACGAAATCTAGTTCAAGAGGATTTAAAGATATTAATAATGGATGAACCGACATCTTCCTTAAGTGAGCAAGAGGTAGATGTTTTGTTTAAAATAATGAAAGAATTAACGTCTGAAGGGATTTCCATAATTTATATATCTCATAGATTAGAAGAAGTTATGAAAATAAGCGATAATGTAACTGTATTAAGAGATGGGAAAATAGTTGGTGAAGCGTTAGCAAAAGATATTGATATACCATGGATAGTTCAAAAAATGGTGGGGGAAGGAAAGACATATCCGCAGAGAGAAGAACATATTGATTGGTCAAAGAGGAAAATAGTTTTAGAGATTAAGGATTTAACACTTCCTAAGACTGGTGGGGGTTATTTGTTAAATCATGTTAGCTTTAATTTGAGAGAAGGAGAGATTCTTGGCATATATGGCTTAATGGGTGCGGGGCGTACCGAAGTTTTCGAATGCTTAATGGGTCTTAGGCCTGAGCATACTGGCGATGTTATTCTTAGCGGAGAAAAGCTTGCTATTAAAAATACTGCAGAACAAATAGATAAAGGATTTGCTCTTGTACCAGAAGATAGGCAGCGCGAGGGTCTGGTTCAAACATTAAATATAGCTAAAAACATCTCTTTGTCTAGTTTAAAAAGATATGTAAAGGGTTTGTTTTTAGATGAAAAAAGAGAAAATGAAAAAGTTGATGAACAGATTAAAGACCTTCGTATAAAAGTGACTGATAAAAAATTGCCAATATTATCATTATCTGGCGGGAATCAACAAAAAGTTGTTATAGCTAAAGGGATTTTAACTGATCCTAAAATTTTATTGTTAGACGAACCAACAAGAGGCATCGATATAGGTGCTAAAATTGAGGTATTTAGTATTATTAATCAATATGCTAAAAGAGGCCTTTCTATTATAGTTATTTCGTCAGAATTAAAAGAAATACTTGCAATTGCGGATCGCATTATTGTTTTGTCTAATGGTATAAAAACTGCCGAATTAAGTGGTGAGAAAATAAAAGAGGAAGAGCTTGTTCTCGCTTCTTATAAAGGACATCATACTTATCAAGTTGAGGAGGAAAAATAAAATGAGGAAAAACAAAACAAATAATTCGCTTGCTATGACCTTACTAAAGGGCAGAACACTTATAGTACTTATAATAATGGTTGTATTTTTTAGTTTTGTTGCTCCTAATTTTTTATCTGTAGAGGCTTTATTATTAATTGCAAAGCATGTAGCTTTATACGGAATACTAGGAATAGGTATGACTTATGTCATAATTACTGGTGGCATTGATCTTTCTGTGGGTTCGGTAGTGGGGTTAGCAGGAATGATCGCGGGAGGTCTAATCCAGCAGGGATTAACTTTGAAAGCTTTTGGAGTAACATTATACTTTAGTGTTCCGTGGGTTATTGTGATTACTATTATGTTGGGAATATTGATAGGGGCTATAAACGGTATTACTGTTACTAAATTTAAAGTAGCACCATTTATTGCTACACTAGGAATGATGTATATAGCTAGAGGATTTGCGTTATTACGTTCTAACGGGGCTACCTTTCCTAAGCTTACTGGCAATCCAGCACTTGGTAATACGGGGTTTGAAATAATAGGCGGCAATATATTAGGAATTCCTATAGGAGCTATAGTGCTAATTGCGATTGCAATTATTGCAAGCTTGATTTTGAAAAAAACGCCTTTTGGATGGCATATATTAGCAATTGGCGGCAATGAAAATGCAGCTAAATTATCGGGAGTGAAAGTTGATAAAAATAAAATTTTGGTTTATATCTTTTCTGGAGCTTGTGCAGCACTAGTTGGTATAATTACGACATCGCAATTAATGGCTGCACATCCAGCAACAGGAGAAACCTGGGAAATGAATGCAATTGCTGCTGCTGTGTTGGGTGGTACATCTATGGCAGGTGGCATAGGTACGATAGGTGGGACAATTCTAGGCGCTTTTGTTATAGGTGTAATAAACGATGGAATGGTTATGTGCGGTATATCAGAGTTTTGGCAGATGGTTATAAAGGGGCTAGTAATAATATTAGCAGTTATAATTGATCAATTTGAACGTAGCCTTCAAGCCAAATTAGCATTACAAGCTAGAGGTAGTTTAAAAGAAGATGCAAAATAGCAATAATGCTTTAAAATGTTGATAATGTTTAATTTTTAAGTAAAAGATATTGGAGAATAAAATGAACCATAGCAATGCTAATATCGTTGTACTAGGTAGTCTCAATATGGACCTTGTGACAGAAACCGAAAGGGATCCATATCCAGGAGAAACCATAAAGAGCAAATTATTTCGAACATCGCCAGGAGGTAAAGGTAACAATCAAGCTGTTGCAATTTCAAAATTAGGCGGGCATGTTGATTTTGCTGGCTGTGTGGGAAACGATCAATACGGTGAGCAACTTTTGGACAATTTAATTGTAAATAACGTGGATCCTAGACATATAAAGAGGTTAAATGATGTCTTTACTGGGATGGCATTTATAAATGTATTTAATGGACAAAATACTATTATACTTTACGAAGGAGCTAATGGTTATTGTACTGTCGAGCGGATGGAATATTGTGAAGAGCTAATAAAAAAAGCTAAAATATTATTGATGCAGCTAGAAATACCGTTTGAAACAGTAAAATGGGCAGCACGTATTGCAAAAGCAAATAATACTTTAGTAATATTGAATCCCGCGCCAGCAGTAGTGCCAGACAAAGAGATTTATAAAGACATAGATGTTTTGGTTCCTAACGAAGTAGAAGCTCAACAATTGTCAGATATTAAAATTAAGCATGACAATGATTACAGTTTAATTATCAATAAATTTAAAAGTCTGGGTGTCAGTAACGTTATAATTACTCTTGGTGACAAAGGTGTGTTGTATGGTGAAAATTATATAAAAGCATATAAAGTGGAAGCGCTTGATTCGACAGGTGCTGGTGATGCCTTTATAGGGGGATTGTGCTATGCGCTTAGTTGCGATATGCTAATTAAAGACGCTATCGGATATGCAAATGCAGTAGCGGCTATATCAGTTACGCGTATTGGAGCGCAAAGTGCTTTGCCAGATAATGAAGAAGTTAAACATTTTATCTCTAATTATTGATGCAAATATTTATTTTAGAATCACTCAGTTTTTGGAAGGATGGCCCTACATAAGAGCATTAATTATTGACGGTACAGGCAATATAAGTGCATCAATAACTAAATATTTCGTCGAGCGAGGAAGCGATAAGCTGATCTTGTTTAATAGAGGTAACTTGGAAGTTAAAGGTGCAAAAACTATAAAGGTGGATAGAACTGATTATGCTGTTTTCGAAGAGAAAGCAAAGGCTATTGGAAAACTCGATGTAGTTATTGATTCGGATAAAGAAACCAAGATAAAAGTTAAACATAGATTCCAAGAAAGGCAGGATAATTGATAAAGCAATGACAAACAAGGTTGAGCAGTGGCGTGTTTGCGAACTCCATCTGGAAAGCAAGGCAACATATGCCAATCCGTTTCTTGAGGTAGATGTGAAGGCCGATTTTACGGGGCCGAGCGGCAAAACCATAACTTTGCTTGGATTTTGGGATGGCAGCAATAATTGGAAGATCCGCTTTGCTCCGACAGAAATAGGCGTATGGCGCTACCGCATATATGCTACGAATCCTGCTGATGAAGGATTGAACAACATAGAGGGAACTATTGAGTGCATACCATACACAGGCCAGCTTGATATCTATAAGCATGGTTTTTTAAAGGTGGGACCGCGCGGCAGGTATCTCGTATACAATGATAACACGCCGTTTTTCTGGCTGGGCGATACACATTGGACTTTTGTCACAGAGGAGCGCCTTGATGAGTCTAATTGTCCGAAGTATGAGAACCAGTTTAAGGCATGCGTCGATAAGCGTGCACAGCAGAAGTTCAATGTTTATCAATGCAATTTCCGCGATGGCAAGGATGCCGGCCTGTTCGGCAAATACAAGGAATATTTACTGGAGACCGAATCCGGTCTCTTGCCTAATATAGAATTCATAAAGAGTAATCCTGATCCTAAGATTGCATATATAGCCGATAAAGGGCTTATAATAGCGGCCGGCTTTTCTTGGTTTGACGCAATTTTGCGCGAGGGCGCGCTGGAGCGCTATAAATTGCTGGCCAAATACCTTGTGGCAAGATATGGAGCATACCCGATTATATGGACGCTGGTGGGGGAGATACCAGGTTACTTTGGCGGAGAAACGGAAGATGAGATAACCAAGAAATGGCGGGAAGTCGCGCTTATTGTTGAGGAATGTGACGGCTATGGAGCGCTCCAGTCAGTGCATCTCGCCACGGACAGGCCTTTTCCTCAAGTGTATCAGGGTGAGAGCTGGTACGATTTCACCATGAGCCAGGCGGGTCACGGAGATCTTCCTCTCAACGCTTCTATGTACAGCGGATACCGCAGGATGTATCCGTCTGCGCCGCTTGTGGAAAGCGAGTCGTTGTATGAAGGCATTAACTCGCTTGAGGATAATGGCTCACGCATAGTCACTCCCGAAATGCTGCGCAGGGTTGCGTATCTTTGCATACAAAACGGTGGCTGCGGTTATACCTATGGTGCATGCGGTGTGTGGGAGCTGCAATGGGAGGCCGCAAAACCCGGCGATTTCTGGTATAGCTGGGGTTCAATGGCCTGGTATGATGGCCTTGAGCTGCCTGGAGCGAATGAGCTTACCATAATGCGTGACTTTTATGAAAGCATAGGCTGGCATAATCTTGAACCTATACCGGAGCTTATTTCCACTGACTTTAAAACGAAAAACGCTCAGTTGAACGAGCGCAACTTCCCAAGCTACACCGCTGATAAGGATATGCGCGTTGTTGTTGGTTATTATTCATCATCATGCAATAACTCGGTTACTATAAGGACGCTGAATGCCGAGAGTTATAGAGCGCGGTGGTTTGATCCGTCGAATGGCCATTATACCATTGCCGATGAAGATGTCCGTCCTATTAATGGCTGCTGGACTGCACCGAGAAAGAGCGGGCTCGGCGATGCTGTGCTGGTTTTGACTGCAAACTGAGATATAGCAAATCCAGCTTGATGTGTGGTAAAATATCCTCAATAGTTTATTAGGACAGGAGGATATACAATGCCAAACGATGATAAATATGAGGCCAAAGTGTTAGAAGATAATGCTTTCATAAAAAGCATATACCGCTTTATAGATGAATTAGAGCCGTTGAGTTCGGATGAACTGCGTAAATACGGCTCTTTTTCTAATGTTAGCCTACTTATCGTAGATATGATAAACGGCTTTTGTAGGTTTGGACCGCTGTCTAGCCCTAGGGTGGGCAGATTAGAAGGACCGGTATTCAATTTGGCCACCATGCTAAAGGATAAGGGGTTAAAAGAAATAGCCTTTTTAAATGACGCTCATGGACAAGACGCCGCGGAATTCAGCGATTTTCCGCCTCATGCCATAAAAGGCACTGGCGAGGCCGAAATCGTCGATTCATTGAAAGGTATAGCCCATGAGGCGAAAGTTTTTCAGAAGAATTCGTTGAATGCTTTCACTAATTGCGAGTTTCGCAATTATATAGACGGTCTTTTGGAGCAAGGAACAAGGTGCTTCATTGTAGTGGGCAACTGCACCGACTTATGCATATATCAAACGGCCATGACGCTTAAAATGATTTTGAACAGCAAAAACGTCGATGCTGACGTTTTTGTGCCTTATGACTGCGTTGATACATTTGATTCTGAGATTCATAAGGCCGATTTAATGAATGCAATTTTTTTGTATCACATGAACTCAAACGGTATTAGGGTGATAGGGAAGTTAATGCTTTGAAATATTATTTATAAATTATTTATATAATATTCATAAATTAAGATACATAGATTTTACAAAGTGGCTAATATTATGTAGGAATACGTACTATTAGCCACTTTATTTTAGCTGAAACCGGCTATTAAACAAGCCAAAAAATTTACATGGATAATTTTAGGTTTGTATTATAATATGAATAATAATTTTATTCGGAGGTAAAGTAAATTTTATGAAACGTTTTTGGAACACATGGTGGGGCAAGCTGATCGTTGTAGTTATTGTAGCTGCAATAGGAATCGGCGTATATTACATCAGTTCTAAAAATACTAACAAAAGCGCCGGTTCTAGTACGAACTATATAACTGCTGCAGTGCGAAAGGGCACTATAACGGTAAACGTAAATGGGAGCGGAACCATGCAGGCGAACAACGAAACTGATGTTACTGTAGATACTAGTGGTACGGTAAAGAAAGTGTATTTCAAAGAAGGCGATACAGTTAAAAAAGGCGATTTAATGTATGAAATCGAAAATAAAGATTTACCGCTTTCTATAAAAGAGGCCGAGATAAATATAAAACAGATGCAAGCTGATGCTAACGGCATAAAGCAACAAATGGCTAAGGCAACGGTTACCGCTCCAGCATCCGGTTTAATTACGCTGGGTGTATCTTCAGGCGACCAGGTTACAGCTAGTATGCCTATAGCGACTATTCAAGATATATCTAAGCTATCGCTTACAGCTTCAACTTCTGCAGATAAAGCGATGAATATAAAAGCTGGACAAAGCGTTAAGATTACTGCAACTGGTGTAAGCGGAAGTTTTACGGGTACGGTTTCCCAGGTCAGCGCATATTCTCAAGGAGAACAAATCGGTGCGGCCACTATAGCTATAGATGTTAATAACAGCGGCAGCAAGTTAAAACCGGGTAATACGGCTACAGCGACTATAACTACGAGTGCCGGAGCTGTAGTCGTTTCCGGTCAATTAGTGTCGAAGTCATCGCCAGTGCAAGTAAAAGCGCCGTTGAGCGGCAATGTGCAGACTTTATATGTAAGCGATGGTTCGGTAGTAGCGAAAGGTCAAAAAATACTCAAATTCGATATGACAGATTTACAAAATAATCTGGATTTGCAGAATGTAAAGATTCAGCAGGCTCAGCTTGATTTGAATGGCCAAAAGGATAAATTGAATGAATTAAAGGTATATGCACCTGTAAGCGGTGTTATAGTGCAGCAAAATGTTGAAGAAGGCGATGATATTGGCAGCATTTCTTCGGGTTCGTCGGCTAGTCTTGGTTCAACAGCAGGCTTATCATCCATGCTTGGCGCCGGATCCAGTACAGGGGCTGCAACAACGGATTCTTCTGGCACGACTTCCCAGTCGAAAGGCAATGTAATCGCAGTTATAGCGGATTCCAGTAAATATCAAGTTGTTATACCTGTGGATGAGCTGGATATAAATAAAATAAAAATTGGTCAAAAAGCCATAGTGACTGCAGACGCTCTGCCTGATCAACAGTTTGACGGAGAAGTGACAGATGTGTCTGACCAAGGCACTACTCAAAACGGTGTATCTACGTTCGATGTTACAGTTAGTTTTGATAAAAAAGACGGCATGAAAATTGGTATGACAGCAGATGCTGATATAACAGCACAGCAAAAAGATGATGTGCTTATAGTGCCTATTGAAGCCGTTGTAGAAAGAAATGGCAAAAAATACGTGATGGTATATAATGAAAATACTACTAATGGTAGCAAAACAAGCGCTACTCCTTCCGCTAGCAGTATGCATGAAGTAAAAACCGGCATAAATAATGAAAGTTATATTGAAATAGTGAGCGGTTTATCAGAAGGCGAAAGGGTTATACTGCAAGGGACAACTAGTACTAATAATGCTCCACTTATGCAGTTTCAAGGCGGTGGCAACAGCCCGTTTGGAGGGAGTACACAGCGGCAAAATAGTTCAAGCAGTAGCCAACGAACGAATGGCCAATCTAGCCCATTAACTTCTAGTAACGGCCAATAAACAGGGAGCGGCATATGATTGAGCTTGTTAATATAAATAAGGAATACAGAACGGACGGAACCGGGGTAATAGCACTTAACAACATAAATATCGTTATAAAAGATGGGGAGTTTGTGGCTATAGTGGGCCCCTCAGGCTCTGGTAAATCGACGCTTATGAACATATTAGGCTGTCTGGACACGCCAACGTCGGGACATTATATGTTAGACGGCAAAGAGGTGGGCTATTTATCGCAGAATGAGCAAGCGGAAATCCGGAATCGCAAGATAGGCTTTGTGTTTCAAAACTTTAATCTGCTTCCGAAGCTTAATGCGCTGGAAAATGTTGAATTGCCGCTTATATACCGCGGCATGAAAACATCAGAACAGAAGAGGCTCGCTATGGCAGCATTAGAAAAGGTCGATCTGTCAGAACGCATATATCATAGACCTTCTCAGATGTCTGGCGGGCAGCAACAGAGAGTTGCTATAGCGAGAGCTCTAGTTGGAGAACCGGCTGTTATAATGGCTGATGAGCCGACTGGCAATTTGGACAGCAAAAGCGGCCATCAAATAATGGACATGCTGGTTGATTTGAATAACGAAGGGAAAACCGTTATATTGGTTACGCATGATATGAATTTAGCTAATATGGCCCATAGAATCATCCACATAAAAGACGGCGCTTTAGAAAAAGACGAAATGGTGGTGACAAAATGAAGATATGGCAAGCTGTTAAATTAGCATTAGTTGGCATAATGACAAATAAATTGCGTTCATTTTTAACTATGCTGGGCATAATAATAGGTGTAGCATCGGTAATCGCATTGGTTTCACTTACGGAAGGCGCGACAGGGCAAATAACCTCGCAAATCGAGGGGCTTGGCTCTAATTTGGTAGCTGTGACAATAAGGGGAAGAGGTATGGATACCTCGTTATCGTATGATGAAGCTATGGCTCTTAGGGATGAGGTCAGCGATATAACTGCCATTGCGCCGGTTATAAACAGCAACGTTACATTGAAATATGGGACTAAGACATCTGACAGCGTACAGCTCATAGGAACAAATGACGAATATGAAACGGCGCGTAATGTTCATGTGCAAAGCGGCCGCTTTATACTGCCGATAGATGTTGAATATAAACAAAAAGTAGCGGTTATAGGGGTGCAAACGGCAGAGGACCTCTTTGGCTTTACCAACCCAGTAGGCCAATATGTTAAAGTCAATGGCCAAAAAGTCAAAGTGGTAGGTTTGCTGCAAGAACAGGGCAGTAGCTTATTGGGCTCAGGCGACGACGTTATAATGATGCCGGTTACAGCAGTAGAAAGAATAATGCGCACGAGTGGCATAAATATGCTTTATGTGCAGGCTTCGTCATCTGGCGCTGTAAACAGCGTTGTACAGCGTTTACAGACCGTTTTGACAAGGCATTTTCGCGATGAAAATAGCGTAAACATTCTTAGCCAGACGCAGATGTTATCTACTGTTAACCAAATTACTAGGACTATGAGCCTATTGCTTGGTAGTATAGCTGGTATATCCTTATTAGTCGGTGGCATAGGAATTATGAATATTATGCTGGTGTCGGTTACTGAACGTACGCGAGAAATAGGCATACGCAAGGCTATCGGAGCAAAAAAAGCCGACATACTTTGGCAGTTTCTTATAGAAGCGGTCGTACTTACAGGGGTAGGCGGAATAATAGGCATAATATTAGGGGTAGGCGGCGGCACAGTTTTTGGCAGGGCATTCAATCTGCCGATTTCTGCATCGCCGCGGATAATGCTTCTTGCGTTCGCTTTTGCTGTGGGGATAGGAATAATATTCGGCATATACCCAGCTAACCGTGCAGCTAATTTAAACCCGATTGAAGCGCTGCGTTACGAATAAAAATTTATGAATAGAGCATTTGCCTGTTAGGGAACTTATGGGCAGATGCTCTGATATTATGGTGCCTTGTGTTGTGGCACGGTGCAATGTTGGAAATGAATTTTGTGACCAGAATTTCATAATAGCTACGCCTGCAAAAGCACCACAAAAGCCCATGGCTATCATAGTGATGATATAAGTGTTCAAACTGACACATATCTTTGCTGTTTTTCACATTTTGAAGCTTCAGCAATTGTGGTTAGCGAAACTGGCAAATCAGCACCGGTTGAAAGCCCTAATAAGGTCGTAGCCAATAGCATTAGATAAAAATCATTAAAGAGCAGGCCACGACTGTTGCACGGTCTGCTCAATCAATCTTATACTTTCGGCAGCGCTTCTAATGAGCGCTCCAATTCATCTTCGGGAAGGGTAGAATCTTGCAATTGCCCTGCCAGATAAGCATCATAAGCGCTCATATCGAAATAACCATGGCCGCTTAAATTAAATAGTATTGTTCTTGCTTCTCCGGCTTCTTTGGCAGCCAGGGCTTCGTCAATGGCTGCTTTTATGGCATGCGACGATTCAGGCGCGGGTACTATGGCTTCGCTGCGTGCAAAAAGCTCAGCCGCTTCAAATACTTCACGCTGGTTATACGCCCTGGCCTCTATGAGACCATCGTGGAGAAGCTGGCTCTCCAGCGGTGAGGCGCCGTGATAGCGCAAGCCGCCCGCGTGTATTCCCGGGGGCATAAAGTCATGGCCTACTGTATACATCATCATCATGGGCGTAAGTTTGGCCACATCGCCGTAATCATATGCGAATTTGCCTTTAGTAAGGCTTGGGCATGCGGTTGGTTCGACTGCCATTATGCGCGGGTTTTTGCCTTCTTTGAGCTTATCATAAACGAATGGCATGGCTATTCCGCCGAAATTGCTGCCACCGCCTGAACAGGCTATAACGACATCGGGATAGTAACCGGCCTTCTCCATCTGCTTTTTGGCTTCTAAGCCGATAACGGTCTGATGTAGCACGACGTGGTTGAGTACGCTTCCGAGCGCATAATTGGTATCGCCATGCGTAATAGCATCCTCAACGGCTTCGCTTATGGCAACACCTAGACTGCCCATGGAATCGGGGTCTTTTTCCAATATGCTTCTTCCAGCTTGGGTCATATCGCTTGGGCTGGGTATCACCGTTGCACCGAATAATTGCATCATGGAGCGCCTGTATGGCTTTTGCTGATAGCTTACTTTTACCATGTAAACTGTGCATTCCATGCCAAAGAAATTACAGGCCATGGCCAAAGCTGTTCCCCACTGGCCGGCTCCCGTTTCAGTTGCTAACCTTTTTATGCCAGCTTGTTTATTGTAATATGCCTGTGGGATAGCGGTGTTTAGCTTGTGGCTGCCTGCAGGGCTGGCCCCTTCATATTTGTAGTATATCCTGGCCGGCGTATCAAGAGCTTTCTCTAAGCGGCTTGCTCTACAAAGCGGTGATGGCCTCCACAGCCTGTACAACTCGCGCACTTCTTCGGGTATTTCTATCCAGCGCTCGGTGCTCATTTCCTGCTTTATAAGCTCCATAGGAAATATAGCCGAGAGGTCCTCCGGTCCGGCTGGCTTACCCGTTTGCGGGTTAAGCGGCGGCTTTACAGGATTTGGCATATCGGCCTGGATATTGTACCAATGCGTCGGTATCTCATTTTCTTCAAGCAATATTTTTATATCGCTCATCTCTACTCAACTCCTCAAGTAAAATTATATTATCGTTATTATAACATAAACGCTAGAATATCAAAAGACAGATTAGCTACGTTTTACCAAACCCATATTATAGCAATGCTGATTGTTTGTGTTGATTTATATAAATATTTTACATCAATTATCTTGACATTTTTGTTAAAAGATTATAGGATTTTAATATAGACAAAAATTTAACAAAGGAGCAGATATTATGGTCAATCGCATTATTTTAAATCCTGTATCATATCATGGTGCTGGCGCTATAGCCGAGATAGCCAATGAGCTTACAAGCCGCGGCTTTAAAAAGGCATTTGTTTGCACTGACCCAGATTTAATTAAGTTTGGTGTAACTAAGAAAGTATTAGATGTATTGGACAATGCTAAAATTTCTTATGAGGTTTATTCCAATATTAAGCCTAATCCTACTATTGAAAATGTTCAGTCGGGCGTAAAAGCATTTCAAGATTGTGGGGCTGACTGCATTGTGGCAGTAGGCGGTGGCTCGTCGATGGATACAGCTAAAGCTATAGGTATTATAATAACCAACCCGGAATTTGCTGATGTTCGGAGTTTAGAAGGCGTAGCTCCGACTAAAAACCATGCGGTATTTACGATTGCTGTGCCGACTACCGCAGGGACTGCTGCTGAAGTTACAATAAATTATGTGATAACTGATGTGGACAAAAAGCGCAAATTTGTTTGCGTAGATCCACACGATATACCTGAAGTTGCGGTTGTAGACCCTGATATGATGTCATCTATGCCTAGAAATCTAACGGCCGCAACTGGAATGGATGCCTTAACCCATGCCATTGAGGGTTTTATAACGCGCGGGGCATGGGAGATGACGGATATGTTCCATTTGGAGGCTATACGCTTGATATCCAAGAATCTGCGCAGCGCCGTGGAAAATGATCCTGAAGGACGCAGAGGCATGGCGATTGCCCAGTATGTAGCTGGCATGGGATTTTCAAATGTCGGCCTGGGTATAGTACATAGCATGGCTCATGGCCTGAGTGCGTTGTATGATTTGCCGCACGGTGTAGCCTGTGCTATAATCCTGCCACTCGGCATGGAATATAACGCTGAGTACACAGGGGATAAGTACCGCGAAATTGCAAAAGCGATGGGTATTGAGAATGCAGACAGCATGGCTCCTGAAGAGTATCGCAGGGCTGCCATAGATGCTGTTAAAAAGTTGAGCGCTGATGTAGGCATACCGGAAAACCTAACGGGTATTCTGAAAGAGGAAGACATACAGTTCTTGGCGGAAAGCGCATATGCTGATGCCTGCCGGCCGGGAAATCCGCGTGATACCAGCGTCGAAGATATAATTGCTTTGTATCGGAAGCTATTATAGTTTTATTTGTGTAACAAGTCTGTTTAAGGCTATATGTGCTAAGGTTTTATACCAGACTTAGCGCATATAGCCTTGGTTAATTTTTTTTGCTTCGTATCAAAGGTTAAGATTGTACCTATTGACTTAATATGTCTCATTAAGTTAAAATATAAGTGCAAGAGGCAATTTATAAAATTAGTAAGCGCTCTTGATAAATAAAAAAATTAGTGTATAATAATTAAAGTAAAAGAGAAGTATCATATGGGGTTATAGCTCAGCTGGTTAGAGCGCCACGTTGACATCGTGGAGGTCACAGGTTCGATCCCTGTTAATCCCACCATACTTCTTTTTTTATTACAAAAGTCAGGAGAGGGATAAGTGACTAATATACGCGTTAGATTTGCTCCAAGCCCGACGGGTTATTTACATATAGGTGGCGCAAGAACAGCGCTTTTTAATTGGTTATTTGCTCGTCATAATAACGGTACTTTTATATTGCGCATAGAAGATACGGATAGGAGTCGTCTTAAAGAAGATTCTGTTGAACAAATAATAAGCAGTTTAAAATGGTTAGGATTAGATTGGGATGAGGGGCCGGAGGTAGGCGGAGATTATGGCCCGTATTTTCAATCTCAACGTTTGGAGATTTACAAAAAAGAACTCCAGCGCCTTTTAGATGAAGGTAAGGCTTATTATTGTTATTGTACGCAAGATGAGCTTGAGCAAAAGCGCAAGCAGGCAATGAAGGAAGGAATAGCACCGCGATATGATGGCCGTTGCCGAAATTTGACGGAAGAAGAGCAGCAGCGTTTGCGCGCTGAGGGAAGAAAGCCGGTTATTAGGATTAAAGCTCCATATGAGGGAACTACTGTAGTAGATGACATAATACGTGGCACAGTGGTTTTCGATAACACTACTCTAGATGACTTTATTATATGTAAATCTGACGGAATGCCCACGTATAATTTTGTATGTGTGGTAGATGACCATGCTATGAAAATAAGCCATGTTATAAGAGCAGAAGAGCATTTATCTAATACACCTAAGCAGTTATTGGTATATGAGGCATTAGGATATAATCCACCCGTATTTGCTCATGTACCTATGATTTTGGCACCGGATAGAAGCAAGTTAAGCAAGCGCCATGGAGCAACCTCTGTTGAAGAATTTAGGGAACAAGGCTATTTACCTGAGGCCATAGTGAACTATCTTGTTCTGCTAGGCTGGTCACCAGAAGGAGATCAGGAAATAATTTCATTAGAGGAATGCATAAGGCAGTTTGATTTATCTAGAGTATCCAAAAATGCAGCTATATATGACACGAAAAAACTCACTTGGTTAAATGGCAATTATATACGTTCTATAAATATAGATAGATTGTTAGAGCTGGTTTTGCCTTTTATGCAGCAACAAGGCCTTGTCGGTGATAAAATTACAGCAGATGAGCGTGATTATTTAAAGCGTGTGCTTTCTACTGTTAGAGATAGAACGCGTACTTTGCTAGAACTTGCCGATGCATGTTCTTATTTCCTCAAAGATGACTTTGAATATGATTCTGCTGGCATAAATAAATATTTCATGAAAGAAGGGGTAGCGGAATTATTGGAAAAAGGCCGTAACGCTTTAGAAACCGTTGAAAGTTTTGACGCCGCATCGGTAGAGGCGGCATATAGAACGCTGATTGATGAGCTTGGCATAAAGGGCGCAGCTATTATTCACCCTACAAGGTTGGCTATTTCTGGCCGTACAGTGGGGCCCAGTTTGTTTGATATAATGGAACTTTTAGGAAAAGAAAGAACGTTAGCTCGAATGGAGAGGGCCATTGATTATATAAAAAGCTTGAAATTATAAAGTGTTTATGGCATAATTAGTATGTTAATAAGCTTTCGTAGCTCAGTTGGTAGAGCAGCTGATTCGTAATCAGCAGGTCGTGGGTTCGAGTCCCACCGAAAGCTCCACTTTATATTTATGAATTTTAGCGGGATGTGGCGCAGCTTGGTAGCGCGCATGGTTCGGGACCATGAGGTCGCAGGTTCGAATCCTGTCATCCCGACCATTAAAATGCCTTGAATTAGCGGTTTATCGACAGCACGATAAACTGCTATTTTTATATTTTTTATTATTTGACGCCATTTTGACGCCGAGAGAAAATTTCATCCAGCCAAACATATGACTATTGCCTCCAAAATATCCTATGTTTTTTCGGACTCTATCCCGCCTGCTGCCTTAGCAGAATATACTGCCCTGATAGTAGTTTGCGTTGTATTCAAGCCAATTAGATATTCTTCAACTAGTCTTTTTGTGTTCTTGTTAATGCTGCATCACCTTATCCATCTTCGTTTAACGTAATAAAAAGAGCCCGTAGGCTCCTATAATCCAAGTAACTGTTTTTTCTTTTTTTCAAATTCTTCTTGAGTAATTATGCCGTCATCAAGCAGCTCTTTATATTTTTTTATTTCATCTGCAGGGCTTAACTGATTAATTTTATACGCACGTTGTTGGCCAGCAATTCTTCGATTTTTGATTTAATCTGATTAACCAATTCATTATCTTTTTTAACGAACATTACTGTATTCTCATCTTGTGTAGCATCAATTAAACCTTTTTTGCTCTCAAAGCTGCCAGGTAGTGTAATCTGTATATATCCTTTTATATTATATTCGGCATAAAATTCTAAAATCCTTCGCGGCTATATAAATTCAAAAGCCGCCCGGGGTAACAGAGAGGTGGTCAAGGTAAAAAGGATAGATATTTTAGGCATATGATAGCAGGAGCGCTAAGATGAGGTTTGCTTGGGCTACCATGGCTGCGATAAATATCCGCTTGGATGCATGGCTTAAATTTACTAGCTTTAGAGCTGCAGCGGAGATGTTTTGGAAGATGAAGGATAAATGCATAATAGCTAGCGCGGGTGATGCGCTTGGGATATAGGAGGAAGAGATTTACAGATATAAAAGTGATAAAATATAACAAGAAGATAAAGCAAAGGGTGAATTACTTTTATGATATGTATTTATAATAAAAATACCGATCCTTACTTTAACCTCGCTGCTGAAGAATACTTGCTCAAGGCATTCAAAGAGGAATTTTTCATGCTTTGGAGGAACCGGCCTAGCGTAATAATAGGTAAAAACCAGAATGCTTTAGCAGAGATAAATCTGGATTATATAAAAGGACATAATATACCTGTCGTAAGAAGGCTGTCGGGCGGCGGGGCGGTATTTCATGACCTTGGGAATATAAATTTTACATTTATAGTAAACAATGAGGCAAAAGAAACCTACGATTTTGAAAGATTTGTACGGCCCATAATAAGCGCGCTGGGCAAACTCGGTATAAATGCTGAATTTTCTGGTAGGAACGATATAACCATAGATGGTAGGAAGGTATCTGGTAATGCACAGTGCTATTATAGCGGTAGAATATTGCACCACGGTACGCTTCTTGTATCATCTGATATTTCCGATTTATCGGCTGCTATTAATGCAAAGCCGATGAAATTTGAAGGGAAGGGCATTAAATCTGTTGCCGCAAGGATAACCAATATAGATGAATACTTGCAAAGACCTATGAGCGTAGAAGATATTATAGACATGATTATGGCTGAAGTAAAAGAGCAAGCTGACGATTTATACGAATTCACAGGCGATGATATGGAGAATATAGAAAGGCTCAAAAACGAAAAATACAGTACCTGGGAATGGAACTTCGGCATATCCCCCGATTATAGTTTCAAAAACGAAAAGAAGTTTGCGGGCGGTACTATCGAAATAAATATTGATGCAAAAGACGGTGTGATAGAAGACATAAAGATATTCGGCGACTTTTTTTGTAAAAAGGATATAAAGGATATAGAAACACTTCTTAAGGGAGTCAGGCATTCTTATAGCGATATGATGGCTGCGTTGGCCTCAGTTGACGTAAGCGAATATTTTTGTAATATAAGCCTGCAAAATTTACTCGATGTTTTGTTGTAAAAAATTTTAAAATGATGATAAACTGGATACTTGAAATCCTATTCTTTGCGTGTTAGGATATAGTTAAGAAAATTGTCAAATAATTAACGCACTTAGGAGGCATATAATGAATATAGAAGTAAAGGTGCCGGAGTTGCCCTCTGGAGAGAAAATGGGGCGGATAATCAAATGGCACGTAAAAGAGGGGGATTTCGTCAAAAAAGGTACTTCTTTGTGCGATATAGCGGCTGGGAAAGCAAATGTTGAAGTGTGCGCAGAATCTGATGGCATAGTGGATAAAATCATTGTATCCACTGGCGATACGGTTAAGGCTGGCGATGTGATCTCCGTTATTTCACAAGTTGAAAAAGCTTCTAATGAGCCGGTTCCGGTTCATGTACTTACAGCAAATACCGGAATGAAGGAATATGATGTGGCGGTCATAGGTGGCGGGCCCGGTGGTTATGTGGCTGCCATAAAGGCTGCAAAAATGGGCGCTAAAGTAGCGCTTTTTGAAAAAGATAAACTCGGCGGTACATGCCTTAACAGAGGTTGTATACCAACAAAGGCCTACGCAAGAGTCGCTGAGGTATATGACATCATCGAAAGGGCCGGTGAATTTGGCTTTGACGTGGCTATGAATTCTTTCGACTATAAAAAAGCTGTCGATCGCAAAAACAATATAGTGAAAGGACTGGTAGAGGGCATAAACGTGCTGGTTAAATCAAATGGCATAGATCTTTATGCGGTTGAAGCTAAGATAGAGAAGGATAAAAGCGTAGTGTTCGCGGAAGGCAAAGTAAAGGCCAAAAACATAATTATCGCTACAGGCTCATCGCCGGCAGATTTGCCGATAGAGGGTATAAAATCAAAAAATGTTATAAACAGCGACGATATTCTGGATATGACCTCTTTGCCCGAAAGCATGTGTGTAATAGGCGGTGGGGTTATAGGCATGGAGATCGCCTTCATAATGCATCGGTTTGGCGTTAAAGTGTCTGTAGTCGAGATGATGCCGAATATACTGCCGTTATTGGATAAAGAGGTCAGCGATTTTATAGAATCCGAAGCACGGAAAGCCGGTATTAAGGTATATACGTCCTGCAAGGTGGAAAGAATAATGCAGGAAGCGGGCGGCGGCAGTATAGCTGTTATCTCAGAAAATGGTGAGCAAAGGTGTATATACGCTGACAAGATTTTCGTATCAATAGGCAGGAAGCTGAATACCGATATTGGGCCTATCGCTGAGCTTTTAGAATTCGATGGCAGAGCCATCAAAGTGGATGAACATTTGAGGACTAATATAGACGGCGTATACGCCATAGGTGATGTAACCAACAAAATGATGTTGGCGCATGTTGCATCGGCTCAAGGAGAAGCAGCGGTGGAAAATATATTTGGAGGTGACGCTGCTTTGGATTATATGAAAATACCGGCGGCTGTATTTACACAGCCGGAGATAGGTTATTTTGGCTATACGGAAGAGGAAGCCAGGCAAAAATTTGGCGATATAAAGATAGGCAAATTTTATTTTGCGGCCAATGGAAGAGCTAAAACCTGTGGCGAAACAAAGGGATTTGTTAAAACAATAGCCGATAAAGATAACAGGATCGTCGGTGCGTGGGTAATCGGCGGCGATGCTTCCGAACTTTCGCAGATTATATCGGTTTCATGTCAGTGCGGCGTGAGCGCGAGTGAACTAAAAAGGGCGGTATATACACACCCCACACGAAGCGAAGCCATAATGGAAGCGGTAAAGGACATTTTTAAAGAATCGATCCATCAGGTATAAAGGCGCTTTTAAAGCCATTGGCTTTAAAATAAATTTAAAATTTTAGGAGGTAATGATAATGGCAAAGGTTGATTTGAACGAAATGTATGCAAACCTAGGTAAGATAGGGGAGGGTGTTCCGGCGGTTATAAGTGCATTCAATGATCTTCACTCGGCTGCTGTAAGCGATGGCGCGCTTTCTGGCAAAGAAAAAGAACTTATAGCGTTGGGCATAGGCGTTGCTGTGCACTGCTCGTATTGCATAGCTGATCATGTAAGATCATGCGTAAAAGCTGGAGCGACGCGCCAGGAAATATTGGAAACTTTGGGCGTGGCCGTGATGATGGGCGGAGGTCCTGCTTTAGCATATGCTACAGAAGCCATTGACGCCATGGAAGCCGCGGGGATATAAGTAAAAGTTAATGGCATGCCCTTCGAAAGCTAGGATGAAAGCTTGTTTTATCCTAGCTTTCGTTATCATAGTTCACTCATAAATAGCGAAACCATTCTATTTGCTGGCTTTGTTCCTCGGATAATCGGACGAGTAACGTAGCAGAAAACTAGTTTCATGGCCTGGATTCATAATGGTGGTTTTGTTTTTTTACAGTTAAAGAATAACCGGGTATCGGCCTGCCATGATGCCTATCTTGCCTTATACCCTTGTGAAATCCACTTCTTAGCTATTTCAACCCTGTCGCCTACCGAGGGTTTGATATATCACTCCTCTGATATCCTTTTGCTTTGATTTTTAGGTAATGGCTTGCATTAGATAGGCCTCTTCATTGCCGGCGTTTTTCTCATGACAGTAACGGCCGGCCTTTACAGGGTCGATGGAGAGTCCTATCTGTTCTTCTCAATTTATGGCCTTGTGCGCTTTGTCCATTGATGCGTATTTGCTCATGCACGGTTTTTAACCCAAAATGATATAAAAAATATGCTCCCGGGGGCCGATTTGAAGATTTCTTATGCTTTGTATTTCTCGCCGGACGTGACCGATATCGAAGAACCCATAACCGAAGAAAACCGAAACGCTCATGATAATGATACGGATTGCCCCGGTTTTTTATGCGCTTGTTGGTTGATAAGGTGAGAAATTTTTTTAAAAAGTTATTGACATATGCTCATAATTGATCTATAATCATAATGAACATATGATAATAATATGCTCTGGAAAGGGTGATGCATATGGGAACGCGCAGATTTAAATGCGCATCATGCGGTTATGAATTCGAGCTTCCTTTTGGCAGCGGTACAAGCGGCAAACAGACGGTATGCCCTAAATGTGGAGGAATAGTACATCGAGTAGATGCCGGAGGCGGCGTCGGACAAGCCTGGAGGCTTTAGAGGCGGCCAGGGGCATGGGCCAAGAAGATGACACCGAAAGGAGGTGATATGCTATGCCTAGAGGAGATGGAACCGGTCCTGCCGGACTGGGTCCCAGAACGGGCAGGGCGGCCGGGTATTGTGCCGGTCATCAGGTACCGGGGTTTATGAACCCGGTGGGATTCTGCGGCAGAGGCAGAGGACGCGGCTACAGGCGGATGTATTATGCTACGGGTCTGCCCTTTTGGGCCCGTGGAGCATACACGGCGCCAGTATATCCGGCTTATGGCAAGCCTGCATCGGTTGATGAGGCGGTCGAAGAAATAGAGGCGTTGACAGAGCAGCTTGAACTTATGCAAGAGCAGGTCAAAGCTGTACAGCAGCGGTTGGATCAGTTGAATAAGAATCGGAAAGAAGAGGGGGAAAAAGAATAATTCTTTCCTGGTGCATGGCCGGTATGGTATAACCATACCGGCTTTTTTTGAGCGATGCAATAAAGGGCAATTCATTATTGACATAAGCTCATAATCTAACTTATAATTGTATCGGAAATATAGCTTATAAGAATAAAGGGAGGGATGAAGATGACAAAAATAAGCATCTTGGTCGATAATTGTGCGCATACTAGAGGTATATTGGCGGAACACGGTCTGTCTTTGCTGGTAGAACATGATGGGATTAAAATTTTGTTTGATACAGGTCAAAGCGATGTAATAGTGAGCAATGCGGAAACCCTTGGTATCGAATTAAATGAAATCGATGCTATCGTTTTAAGTCACGGTCATTACGATCATACCGGCGGCTTGCCTGCTATATTAGAAAGATGCGGGCAAACTCAAATTTACGCTCATCCTGGCATCTTTACAGAGCGTTATTCGAAGGATACTGTGGGACGTAAAGACGTGGGCATATCGTTTGACCGTGAACAAATCCCCGATGCTTACTTAAAAACAAATACAAAGCCTGTCGAGATATTCAAGAATGTATGGTTGACAGGCGAAGTGCCGCGAATAAACACTTTTGAACCGGCTGAAAGGGGATTTCTTACTATAAAGGATAACAAGATGGCAACCGACCTTATTATGGATGATCAATCCATGTTCATACAAAGCGATAAAGGCCTTATCATTATTTTGGGTTGCAGTCATGCCGGCGTAGTGAATATCCTGGATTATATAACAAAAATTACGGCTCAACAGCGTATTTATGCAATTATTGGCGGTATGCATTTGAGACAAGCTGATGATATGAGTATACAGCTTACTACAGATGCATTTATGGCGTTGGAGGTGCAAAAGTTGATACCCATCCATTGCACCGGCTTTAGAGCTACAGCGGAGATGTTTTGGAAGATGAATGATAAATGCATAATAGCCGGCGCGGGTGATGTGCTTGAGATATAGAGGAAGAGATTTATAGACATAAAAGTGATAAAATATAACAAGAAGATAAATCAATGTTTTACTATGAAAAACTTGGGAGTTGAACGGAGGTTTCTTATGGAACTTAGACCTATAGGGGTTATACATAGCCCATATAAAGAAAAAAAGGATGCGCCGCGCCAAGGAAGACTCTCGGATAACGAAATCACGATTGAGATTTATCCAGAATTCGTAGATGGTCTGCAAGGTATTGAGCAGGTCACCCATCTGATTGTTTTATACTGGGGGCATCTTGCCGACCGAAGCATCTTACAAACTGTAACACCGTTTAGCCCAGAAGTCAGAGGCGTTTTTGCATGCCGGTCGCCCAATCGGCCTAATCCAATTGCGTTTTGCATCGCGGATCTTATCCGACGCGATGGGAATATCCTTACTGTACGAGGCGTGGATGCGCTGGATGGTAGCGCATTGCTTGACATTAAAGCCTATTCTGGTGAACTCGATAGCATTCCCGAAGCCGTCATAAACTGGCAAAAAGCGTAAGAAATAGATCCTTAATAGCCTGTGTTGCCGGGCCGGGATATTCCACCGGTGGTACGCCGTGAGCTATGGCCTTTATGACGGCTTCGTCGAAAGGAATTTTGCCGATAACTGAAATACCTTCATCATAGCAAAACCATTCTATTTGCTGGCTTTGTTCCTCGGATAAATCGTACTTGTTTATACATACGAAAACATCACTTTTGAATATAGAGGTTAGTTCCAATACGCGCTGTAAATCATGCATGCTCGAAGCGGTGGGTTCTACGACTATCAATACGGTATCTGCGCCGGATAGGGCTGAGATCACGGGGCAGCCTATGCCGGGAGGACCGTCTATTATTACGTATGGTATTTGACGCTGCTCGGCCAATTGCTTTGCGGCTTGGCGTACCTGAGCCACTAATTTGCCGGAGTTTTCTTCAGCTATACCTAATTTGGCGTGCACGAGGGTACCATATGGCGTGTCGGATATATACCAATGACCTGAAAGATTATCTTCCATAGTGATGGCTTTTTGCGGGCATATATGATAGCATACGCCGCAGCCTTCACATGATATGGGATCGACTTTGAAATCATCTATGGCATCAAATCGGCATACTTGCATGCAGAGCCCGCAGCGCGTGCACTTCTCGCTATCTATGATTGCTTTTTTCGAACCATAGAATTCATGGGTTTCTTTTATTGTAGGCTGCAGCACGAGATAAAGGTCCGCAGCATCTACGTCAACATCTGCCATTACCTTATTCTCGCACAGAGCTGCAAATGAGCTGGTAATGGAGGTTTTACCGGTACCTCCTTTGCCGCTGATTATAAGAATCTCTTTCATGCGTTCAACCTCCGCTCAATGTTATCCCATAGCTCCTGAAAGGCTCGTTTCCATTCGGGGAAAGCTTTGACCAATGGAACGCCCTTGGCATAGCAAGCTGCAAATTGGCGATCAAAAGGGATGCTTATAAGTATGGGTATGTCATTTTTATCGCAGTATTCTTTTATTATGTTGTCATTTACTCCCGCTCGGTTTATAATAACGCCCAACGGTACATTTAGCGCTTTTACCATCTCTACAGCCAGCGTTAGATCATTTAGTCCAAAGGGCGTAGGCTCTGTGACCAGCAAGCAAAAATCGGTTTTGGCTACCGAGGCGATAACCGGACAGGAGCTGCCCGGCGGTGCATCTATGAGAACAATATCGCGATCATTTGCCCTTCGCCGAACCTCTTTTATCAATGCCGATGTAGCCGTACTGCCCGGGTGAAGGCGGCCCTGTACAAAGGGAATATTTTGAACTAATCCGCTTTCTATCATGCCTATGCCTTGTGGTTTTTCCGTTATGGCTCCGGTCGGACAAAAAAGCATGCATCCACCGCATCCATGGCATAATTCTGGGAAAGTCAAGACATGGTTGCCCAAAACCGTTATGGCATGAAAAGCGCACACCTGTGCGCAACGCCCGCATAGGGTGCACAGTTCATTATCCACCGAAGGTATGGGAATGGATATTTCTTCGCTTTCACTAAATTGCGGATTAAGAAAAATAGCGGCATTGGGCTCTTCCACGTCACAGTCAAGCACCTGAACGCTTCTGTGTTCCTGTAATGATAATGCCATGTTTACGGCTATAGTGGTTTTACCGGTTCCACCTTTGCCGCTGGCTATTGCGATTATCATTTCTCTTACAAACCTTTCAATCTTGCATACTTATAGCCCTGCGCCGGCGCTCATCCACGCATGCACCGTAATCGTTGTATCTGGCTTTATTTACAGTTGCTGTCATTTCATCGTTCTCCTTTTTCAATGGTCGCAGAGACTTTCTCCGGCTTGCAGTTTATCGTTTATGAATGCCTCTATTACCTCGTCTATTGTTCCGGTTACTCCTAGTATGGGTTTTACACCTCTTTCGTTAAAAAGGGCTTGAGCCTGTGCGCCCATACCGCCGGCGATGATATAATTTATGCCCTTCTCGGACAGATAACGCGGCAAGAAGCCTGGTTCATGTCCTGGATTCATAATGGTGGTTTTGTTTTTTGCTTGGCCGTTCTCTATATCAACTATAGTATACTGAGAACAATGGCCGAAATGCTGAGATACTATATCACCTTCTGTAGCTATGGCTACCCTTGTTGTTTTCCCAGCAGCTTGTTGCACGTCATGCTTTGAATCTACAGTGGCTGTCGAAAGTTTTTCTAACATACCGCCTTTATACATCTCGATGGCTTGCTCTACGCTGCCCCCCGATACCGCATATACTTCGATACCAGCAGCTTGAAACGCTTGCATGGCATTTGGCCCTACATTGCCCGTTATGACAGCGTTCACGCCTTTTGCCGCTAACATTTGAGCAGTGGCTATACCGGTTCCACTGGCAGAGGTGATATTATCGTTTTCGAGACATTCCCAGCTATCCTTATCCGTATCGTATACGATAAAAAACTGGCTTCTTCCAAAACGGCCGTCTATTGCTACTGAAGGTGTTCTACCTGTAGCTGTAATTGCTATTTTCATATTAATGTATCCTCCATTTCGTTTATAATGAGCATACGCTCTGATAATAAGTATAATAGTATTATGGTCATATGTCAATAATAATCCAAAAATATAGCATTTGATACAAAATATAAAAAAGGTTATAATTAATCCAGATATTAAAGACAGGAGTGGATGGAATGCCGAGACCGCCAAAAACCAGATGGGTGGAGGATTTGCCTAACGTTTCGCTTTTTAAGCCGGCGGGTATACCCATGCGGCAGTTGGAAGAAGTAACTTTAACCATAGAAGAATTCGAGGCTATAAGATTAAAAGACCTTGAGGGATTAGAACAGGAGGAATGCGCGCAGCGCATGCAGGTTTCACGTCCCACATTCCAGCGCATATTGGTGATGGCTCATCAGAAGATCGCCGAGGCTTTGGTCAAGGGCAAGGCCATACGCATAGAGGGCGGCAATTATCAGGTGGCCAAAAGGCATTTTCGTTGTGCCTCATGCGGTTACGAATTTGAAGAGCCTTTTGGTACTGGACGCGGCTGCGATATGGAATGCCCGCAGTGCCATGAAAAAATGGTATACAGAGCTGATGATGATGCCGGCGAGGAAACCTCGGAGAGACCATGTAAACGCAGAGGCCACGGTTGTGATAAATAACAACCCTTGTTTGTGCCTTTTTGTTAAATTTTAAAAATATTCGCAAAAGATAGATTTCCGTAAAACGCTGTACTTTTGATGAGTTATTGATTATAATAGTTTAGGTCGAAATGAGCGATTTTTAATTGAATAATTGTGCAATTAGGGATGCCGTAATCGGTGTCCCTTTTCAGTGCGCGTATGTAATCGCGTATGTAATATGGAGGATAATCGATGCAAATCAGTTTATTTATAAATATTTTACTGCCAGTATTATCTGCGCTTGTTGTATATTTTATAAGAAGCGAGAAGGTGAGAAATACAGTTGTAATCATTACGGCATTAGCTGTGATGATGTCATCCGTTTATATAGCTTTTGGCGGTTATAATATTTTTGCCAGCCAATACCTTTGGAATGTTAAATGGGATAAAATAGTAGAAGTAGCGGATGTGCTGTTAGGCATTTATATTTTGTATATAGCTGTGTCCTTAAAAAATCCGCTTTTAATATTTCTGACGCTTTTGCAAATTGTTCCTATGTTTATATTTGAGAATTTTACAGGAGCCAATCTTGAGGTAAATAATGCGATATATGTAGACCATCTTTCAGTTATAATGAATATTATTGTTTCGTTTATAGGTACCTTGATATGGATATTCGCTATAAACTATATGAAAGAAGACGAAGAGCACAAGGGCGTTCATCCATCCAGACAGAACCGTTTTTTCTTCATACTGATGATATTTATAGGGGCTATGAATGCGCTGATTTTCTCAAACAGCCTTATTTGGATTTATTTCTTTTGGGAGATAACCACGCTGAGTTCGTTTTTGCTTATCGGCCATGATCAGACCGACGAAGCTAAAAAGTCAGCTACGCGAGCAATTGTGCTGAACAGTATAGGCGGTGTTGCCTTTGTAGCCGGTATTATATCAGCTTATTATAAATTTGGCACTGTGGATGTGCAGTCTATTGTTTCTACCAAAGCAAGTGGGCTTATGCTTTTGCCCATAGCGTTTTTGTGCTTCGCTGCTTTTACAAAATCAGCGCAAATTCCATTTCAAAGTTGGCTTTTAGGAGCTATGGTAGCGCCAACGCCAGTATCAGCTCTTTTACATTCTAGCACGATGGTTAAAGCTGGTGTTTATTTAGTGCTACGAATTGCCCCAGCATTTTATGGTTCCTGGTTGGCCGGCGTGGTTGCTATATTCGGTGCTTTTACGTTTTTAGTGGCTTCGTTTATGGCAATAGGTCAGTCAAATGGTAAAAAAATACTTGCATATTCTACGATAGCTAATTTGGGCCTTATAATTTCAGCATCATCTATAGATAGTCCTGCAGCGGTGGCTGCGGCTATAATGCTCATCATTTTCCACGCTATATCGAAGGCGCTTCTTTTCCTTTGTGTGGGAACTATAGAGCATGGCATAGGTAGCAGAAATATAGAGGATATGCGCGGGCTCATTAACCGCATGCCATTTACTGCTATCATAACTACAATCGGCCTAGTAACCATGTTGCTACCACCTTTTGGGGTTTTGCTTAGCAAATGGCTTCTTATTGAAACAGTAGCTAAAAATCCTGTGCTCGTTTTTATGATAGCTATAGGTAGTGCTTTGACGGTCGTATATTATGCAAGATGGATTGGAGTATTGCTTTCTAGGACTTCGGCTAAGGATAGGCTTAAGCAGGAAAAAAAGAATTTTTACGAACAATTTCCTCTTTCCATACTTGCTATAATGGCTGTTTTAGTGAGCTTATTCGTAACGGTTGTATTCAATAGGCTCATAGCTCCAGCAGTTATAGAATACTACAGCCACCTTGGTGTTATAGCGAAAGATGCGGCTATAAATACATCGCTTGGAATGTTTAACTTATGGCCAGTGTTTGCAGCGCTAACTCTGGCGCTATTAGGAAGCTATATTGCTTTGAAGGAATCTAATAGCGGTTACGCTATGCCTTATACGCCTGGAGAAACCTCTGCTGATTATAAGGTAATAAAGGTGATGGGCCGTGAAGACCGAATACCTACTGCTAAAGTGAGCAATTATTATTTTAGTAGTATTATTTCCGAGAAGAAACTTACGCCGTGGTTCAATGTGATAGCGATGGCACTTATAATAGTGATGTTTGGGGCGGTGATTTTATGACTTCATTAGTGCGCATAATTCTCGGGCTTATAGTTTTTCCTGTTATAGGCGGCCTTATAATTGGAATAGACAGGAAGCTGACGGCCAGGCTTCAGGGCAGGTTCGGACCGCCTATATTGCAGCCTTTTTATGATGTTTTAAAGCTTATTTCCAAACAGCGGCTTGCAGTAAATGAATTCCAGGTTATGAGCGTGTTTATATATCTTGCATCTTCAGCTTTGAGCCTGGTGCTGTTTACCCTAAGAAGCGACTTATTGATGATAATATTTGTAATGTCTATAGGCGCTGTGTTCCTTGTGGTCGGTGCTTTATCGGTAAAATCAGCGTATAGCCAAGTAGGAGCTCAACGCGAGCTCATGCAGATGTTGTCTTATGAACCATTATTGATATTAGTTATTGTGGGCATGTATCTTGTAACTGGGAGCTTTAATATTGGGATTATAATGCAGCGTGGGAAACCTCTTATAGAGGAATTGCCGCTATTGTTTCTGGTTATGATAATAGTGCTAGGTATAAAGATGAGAAAGTCACCATTTGACCTTTCAGCTTCTGAGCATGCTCATCAGGAACTGGTAAGGGGCCTGCTTACGGATTATTCTGGAGCGTATCTTGCCATGATAGAAATAGCTCATTGGTACGACTTGATGTTATTGCTGGGTATATCAGCATTGTTTTTTTATCCATATACAGTTTGGGGTATTATTTCAGCTCTAGCGCTTATAGCTTTGGAAATACTCATAGATAATGTGACAGCCAGGCTTACTGTTAAGTGGATGCTTGGCTATTCGTACGGTGTGGGCCTGGTTTTAGCGGCTATAAACATCGTTATTGTATATTTTTTGCGCTAGATGTATAATTTAAGTGATAATTATTATCAATTAAAAAGTTCTGTTTTAAAGGAGATGTTATAATGGGTTTATTCGATTTAGCAAGAAAACGTTCGCCGTGGCTCATACATTATGATTGCGGCAGCTGCAACGGCTGTGATATAGAACTTTTAAGCTGTCTTACGCCATTATATGATGTTGAAAGGTTTGGCATAGTAAATGTAGGTGACCCCAAACAGGCCGATATATTGGTTGTGACGGGCGCTGTAAATCAGCAAAATAAGGATGTATTAAAAAACATATATGATCAGATGCCTAATCCAAAAGTGGTCGTGGCTGTTGGCGTATGCGCGTGTACTGGCGGTATATTCAGGGACTGCTACAATGTAGTGGGCGGCATAGATAAGATAATACCGGTGGATGTCTATGTTCCGGGCTGTCCTGCCAGACCGGAGCAGATAATAGACGGCATAAAGCTTGCCATTGACAAACTCGCTGAAAAAAGCGCAGCTTAACAGGGAGAAGGGATATATCTTGATAGAAGCTAATGAAGTTACATTGGATAACTTATTGAATGAAGTTAAATATTACCATGATAACGGCTATAGATTGGTTACGACCACATGCGTCGATTTAGGTGATAAGTTCGATATACTTTATCATTTCGATAAAGACCTTAAGCTTAAAAACTTGAGATTAACGATAGATAAAGGTGTGACGCTGCCTAGTATTTCATCAATATATTTCTGCGCGGTGCTGCCGGAAAATGAAATGCAGGATATGTTTGGTTTAAAGGTAGAGGGGCTGGCGGTGGATTACGGTGGCAAGCTTCTGCTGGGTGAAGAGTCGCCGCTCTCGCCTATGGCGCATATTCAAGTTGTCAAGAAAGAGGGTGGCGATAATGCCGGACAATAAAAGCTTTATACCATTTGGTCCCCAGCATCCCGTTTTGCCTGAGCCTATACATTTAAGGCTGGTTGTGGAAGAAGAAACGGTTGTGGAGGCATTACCTGCCGTAGGATACGTTCACAGGGGCCTGGAAAAGATGGTGGAGGCCAAAAATGTAAATCAGATGATATATGTCGTGGAAAGAATATGCGGCATATGTAGCTGTATGCATGCAATGGCTTATTGCCAGGGCATAGAGGAATTGATGAATGTTCAAATCCCTGACAGGGCAAGGTACTTAAGGACTGTGTGGGCCGAACTGCACAGGATGCACAGTCATTTGCTATGGCTGGGACTTTTAGCCGATGCCTTCGGCTATGAAAGCATATTTATGCAAACGTGGCGCATAAGGGAAAAGGTAATGGATATCCTGGACAAGACCGCGGGCAACAGGGTTATAATATCGGTTAATATAATAGGCGGTGTCCGAAGAGATATAGATGATGATATGAAGAAATGGCTTTTGGAATCACTTGATAGCATAGAAAAAGACTTGAAAGAGATATATAGCGTTATAAAGGATGACTATACCGTTAAAAAGCGCACAGTCGGCGTTGGTGTGCTTACTACCGACGAAGCAAAAGAGCTCGGACTGGTCGGGCCAATGCTGCGCGGAAGCGGTGTGGCATCGGATATAAGGATGACCGGTTACGCTGCCTATAAAGATTTGGGTTTTGAACCAATAGTGGAAGATGGCGGCGACAGCTATGCCCGCATGATGGTGAGGATGAAAGAGCTGTTTCAGTCCATAGACTTGATACGCAAAGCGCTTGCGCAGTTGCCCGAAGGCGAATTAGCAGTAAAGGTCAGGGGGAACCCCAATGGCGAAGTGATATCGCGTGTTGAGCAATCGAGGGGTGAGGTGCTTTATTACATTAAGGCTGATGGTACCAAAAACTTAAATAGATTGCGTGTCAGGACGCCTACTTTTTCCAACATAGCTGCGTTATTCAAGATATTGCCGGGTTCATCGCTGTCCGACGTGCCGGTGTTGGTTTTAACTATAGATCCGTGTATAAGCTGTACAGAAAGGTAGTGCTTTAATAGTGCTTAGAATGGGCAAAAGGATAATTAAGAATTTGGTTTCCGGGCCAGTTACCAGACTTCAGTCGAGAGAGCCGTTTGAAGGGGCTCGCGGCCATATAGATTTGGATATATCAAAATGCACGTTTTGCATGAGATGTATGAGGGAATGTCCCTCAGGATGCCTTGTCGTCAATAGGTCCGACGGTACATGGAGCGTTAATCAGTTTGAGTGCATAGCGTGCGGTGTGTGCGTCGACGTGTGCGCCCAGCATGCCATTACCATGAGCAGGGTTTACAGGCAGCCAGCGTATTATAAAAAGGTTACCACATATAAAGGCACTCCGCCAGTTAAGGCCGCTAAATCAAAAGGACAGGCGCCACAAGAAGCTGTGAATAAAGACGCAGTCGCAAAGGAAGCGTCTAATGCATGAACTTTCAGTTACGCAGGCCATGTTAGATATGGCGGTGCGGGAGGCGCAGAAGGCTGGAGCTTCATCCATAGACAGCATAAGCATTGTGCTAGGCGACCTCACCGGCATATCAGAGGAGTGCGTTAGATTCTATTTCGATATCATAAAGGACGGTACGCTGGCTAGCGGCGCCGTCCTTTATTTCAAACGCGTACCGGCCGAGTTTAGATGCAGCAAATGCGGTAAGGTATTTAAGAAAGAGGGCTTGGCTTTTACCTGCCCCGAGTGTCAAAGCCCGGGAGTACTCATAGATAAGGGCAAAGAATTATATATAGATAATATCGAGGTAAGTTTTGATGGAGATAAAGCTGGTAAAGAACATACTTGATGCTAATGACAAATTGGCCGAGGAAAACAAAAGCATATTGACTCAGAAGGGAATTACAACAATTAATATAATCGGTTCGCCGGGAAGCGGCAAGACAACACTGCTGCTTAAAACCATAGAGAAACTCAAGGGTGAAATCAATATACAGGTCATAGAGGGCGATATAGCCTCGTCCATAGATGCTGAAACCATATCGCGCGAAGGCATAGATGTAGTGCAGATAAACACGGAGGGCGAATGCCATCTCGATGCCAATATGATAAAGCAGGCGCTTAAGAATATGGAGCTTAAACCCGGCATATTATTTGTAGAGAATGTCGGCAATCTTGTGTGTCCGGCAGAGTTTGAGATAGGCGAGGATTTCAAAGTGGCCGTGCTGAGCGTACCTGAAGGCCATGACAAGCCATATAAATATCCGATGATATTTTCAAAAGCGAAAGCCGTTGTGCTAACCAAGGCCGATTTGCTGCCGTATATAGATTTTGATATGGACGCTTTTATGTCAGGCATAGCGTCACTTAACCCCGAATGTAAGGTATTTGTGCTCAGCGCCAAAACCGGCGAAGGCATAAGCGACTGGATAAACTGGCTGAGAGACGTAAGGGGGTAATAATATGTGCCTTGCTGTACCTGCAAAGGTTGAATCTATAGAGGGCAAGACCGCTGTCATAGAGTTCGGCGGCGGCAAAAGGGCCATATCCATAGCCATGCTTCCAGATTGCCAAATAGGCGATTATGTGATAGTCCACGCAGGATACGCTATAAGCAAAATGGATGAAGAAGAAGCATTAGAAGAAATCGAGCTGTGGAAAGAAGTCATGGATAACATATGAGCAAGGTAAACCTTGAGCGCATAAATAAATTGCGCGATAGAATATGTGCCATAACCCCGCAAGGTTCTGTCGTTCTGATGGAGGTATGCGGTACGCATACCGCGACTATAGCGCGAAGCGGCATAAGACAGATGCTGCCGAAAAACGTCCGCCTTATATCCGGTCCGGGCTGTCCTGTGTGCGTAACTTCTGCCGCTGATATAGACCTTGCCATAGAATTTTCAAAATTGCCGGGCGCTATATTGACGTCCTTCGGCGACATGATAAGAGTGCCGGGCGCATCGGCCAGTCTATCGCAGGCCAGAGCGCGCGGTAGCGACGTAAGGGTGGTTTATTCGGTGTACGACGCGCTGTCCATAGCCGAGGCCAATCCTCAAAAGCAGGTGGTATTCGAAAGCGTTGGGTTTGAGACCACCGCTCCGTCAGTTGCCGATGCGATAATGGAAGCTAAGGCACGGCGTTTGGATAATTTTTCTGTGCTCTGCATGAATAAGACAGTGCCGGAAGCGTTGAGAGCGCTACTTGATATGGGCGAGGTAAAGATAGACGGCTTTATACTGCCGGGCCATGTCAGCGCCATAATAGGTATGAAGCCGTATGAGTTTTTGCCTGCTGAATATGGCATAGGCGGCGTTATATCAGGATTTGAAGCGGAGGATGTGCTGCTCTCAGTTGCTGCCTTGCTAAAACAGGTAAGCGGCGGCGTCAAAAAGATTGAGAATCAATATTCGCGCGTTGTAAAATACGAGGGCAATAAAGCGGCTGTGGCCGCCATGTATGAAGTATTTGAGCCGTGCGATGCTTTTTGGCGCGGTATAGGCTTGATACCTGGCTCGGGGCTGAGGATAAAATATGCATATTGCGAGTACGATGCACAGAAGCGCTTTGACATAAAAGTGTCCGATTCCAAAGAGCCGCCCGGATGCAGATGCGGCGATGTGCTGCGCGGTGTCATAGAACCGGGCGAATGCCCGCTTTTTGGGCGCGCTTGCACGCCGGACAACCCGGTAGGACCGTGCATGGTTTCATCCGAGGGAAGCTGCGGCATATGGTATAAGGAGCGAAAGCCGGCATGAGAAAAAAAATATATGTATACGGCATAGTGCAGGGGGTGGGTTTCCGCCCCTTTATTTATAACCTTGCTGCAAAGCATAATATAAAGGGTTATGTCATGAACACATCGAGCGGCGTCATAATAGACGCTGAAGGCAGCGATGAGGAGCTCGCCGAATTCATGCGCGATATAAAGGGAAACCCGCCTTCACTTGCTGTTATAACAGGCATCGAGGTGGGCGACGAGGCAGAACTTGGCTATAAAAGCTTCGAGATAAGGGCTAGTGAGGATAACGGCGGCTTTTTGCCGGTGTCGCCTGATATAAGCATATGCGATGATTGCTTAAGAGAACTGTTTGACAAAAACGACAGGCGGTTCAGGTATCCTTTCATAAACTGCACCAACTGCGGGCCGCGCTACAGCATAATAAAAGTTGTGCCGTATGACAGGCCAAACACCACAATGGCTGATTTTGCAATGTGCGAGCGCTGCAATAGCGAATATACAAACCCTGCTGACAGAAGATTTCATGCTCAGCCCAACGCCTGTCCCAAGTGTGGGCCGCGCGTTGCATGGGGCGAAGATGAGACTATAATAGGCGAGGAGGCCATACGCATGTGCGAGTGCTGTATTAAAGATGGCGACATAGTAGCCATAAAAGGCCTAGGCGGTTTTCATCTCGCCTGCGATGCTGAAAACGAGGCTGCTGTGACAGCGCTGCGGCAGCGCAAAAAGCGTTATGAGAAACCCTTTGCCATAATGGTGCTGGATATAGAGACGGCTAAATCAATAGCTTATGTGAACGAGGCCGAAGAACAGCTTCTGCTGTCGCGCAGACGCCCCATCGTGCTTTTAAAGCAGAGACCCGATTGCAGCATAGCGCCTTCAGTGGCCCCCGGTCTGGATACCATAGGCATAATGTTGCCCTATACGCCTTTGCATTATATTATCTTGAGCGATTTAAAAATGCCGCTTGTTATGACTAGCGGCAACGTATCGGACGAGCCTATAATAAAAGGCAACAAAGCGGCGATGAAAAGGCTAAGCGGCATAGCCGACGGCTTTTTGACGCATAACAGGGATATATACGCAGCTATTGACGACTCGGTGTTCATGCATGAAGGCGGCGATGTGCCCATAAGAAGGGCCAGGGGCTACGCGCCCGAGCCGGTAAGAATACCGAAGCTTGCTATAAACAAGGGTATTTTATCGGTAGGAGGCCAGGATAAGGTTACAGTTTGCCTGCAAAAAGGCGGCAATTTTTTTGTTACACAGCATATAGGTGATATGGATAATCCTTTGGCCTATGCTTATTTCAAGGAAGCCATAGCGCGCTACGAAGATTTATTCAGGATAAAGCCCGGAATCGTGGCTTTTGATATGCACCCGGATTATCTGACCGCGCGTTATGCCCAAGGGTTAAGCGATGTTGTGAAGATAGCTGTGCAGCATCATCACGCGCATATAGCATCATGTATGGCGGAGAACGGTCTGACTGGTGAGGTTATAGGCATAGCTTATGATGGCACGGGTTATGGCGAAGACGGCAGGATATGGGGCGGTGAGATAATGACGGCGACGCTTGATGACTATAAAAGGGCGGCTCATTTGAAATACATGCCGATGCTCGGCGGGGAACTGGCGATAAAAAAGATATACAGGATGGCTTTATCATATATGCTGGACATGGGCGAGGAATTCGATGCATTGATAGAAGCTGTTAGCCCTAAGGAATACGATATAATAAAGATTCAATGGAAAAAGCGCATAAACGCGCCTGATGTTTCGAGCATGGGCAGGCTGTTCGATGCGGCAGCGTCTGCTATAGGCATAAAAAACGAGGTTTCATATGAAGGCCAGGCGGCAGCCATGCTTGAAGCGGCGGCGGAATATGGCTCAACCAGTGCGGCGTACGACTACAGCATATATGAAGAAAACGGCCTTGACATAATAGACCCGTCGGCCATCATAAAAGAGGCGTATTATGACCGCGCAAAAGGCATTGACGTTCGGCTTATAGCCACGATGTTTCACAATTCGGTCATACGCTTTACTGCCGAGGAAGCAGAGAGGGTCCGCAATAGAACGGGCATAAATGAAGTAGCGCTGAGCGGCGGCGTTTTCCAAAACAGGTTTATATTAAAAGGGGTTAGGGCAGCGTTGGAAAGCAAAGGATTTAAAGTATATACCCACAGCATAGTGCCGCCGAATGACGGCGGCATTTCGTTAGGGCAGGCGGCAGTGGCCGCAGCGAGAATGAAAGGGGAGATATGATGGGCATAATCGAATTAAAGCATGGAGGCGGCGGCAAGGCAACATCTGAGCTTATAAGCATGTTCAGCAGATATTTCAGCAATGAAATATTAAATGGCATGGAGGATGCTGCGCTGCTTAAAATAAACGGAGATATAGCTTTTACCACCGATTCGTTCGTTATTAAGCCATATAAATTTCCGGGAGGGGATATAGGCAAGTTGTCTGTATGCGGTACTATAAACGATCTCGTGGCGCGCGGGGCAAAGCCGGCATTCCTGTCAGCAGCCTTTATAATAGAAGAGGGTTTCAGTGTGGAGGATTTAGAGGGTATTGTCAGTTCCATGGCGGATAGTGCAGGCGCTGCCGGTATAAAGATAGTAACTGGTGATACCAAGGTGGTGGAGCGCGGGCATGCCGACGGCATATATATAAACACAGCCGGCATAGGCAATATAGCTATAAGCGGCGTATCGGCACATAACGTGCGTTCGGGAGATAAAGTGATAATCACGGGCGGCATAGGCGAGCATGGCGCTGCCATACTTTCGGTTAGAGAAGGCATAAGCTTTAATACTGATATAAACAGCGACTGCGCCGATTTGAGCCCCTTTATAGAAATCCTTTCGCCTTTTGCGGGGAAAATACATGCCATGAGAGATGCCACGCGCGGTGGCCTTGCTGCGGTGCTAAATGAGATAGCGGCGGCCAGCGGCGTTGATGTGAAAATACATGAAGAGGACATACCCGTAAAAGATGAAGTGGCAGGTCTGTGCGATGTGCTGGGCCTTGACCCTATGGTGCTCGCGAATGAGGGCAAGCTCGTGATATTTGTTGACAGTGATGTATCTGATAAAGTATTAGATGCTGTTAAATCCATACCGCTAGGTGCAGATGCGGCCATGATTGGCGAGGCAACAGCCGGTGACGGCATGGTGATAATGGATACGGCTTATAGCACTGAGCGCATAATAGATATGCCTTATGGAGAGCTTTTGCCCAGGATATGTTAATGGTGTCAATAGTCAGGGAAAATGTCATAACAAATGAATGATAATTACTCAATGAAAATGTCACATTAACACGCTAACTTACCTTAGATATGACCTTGCATGACGCTAAACACAATTTATGCAGC
>Ga0134098_1000400_pt1 | contig 46357 bp, 37 predicted proteins | sample 9_3taG_FD_94456 | JGI IMG/M metagenome (GOLD analysis project Ga0134098, IMG submission 94456) | Switchgrass degrading microbial communities from high solid loading bioreactors in New Hampshire, USA - 9_31_10_142_A3 metaG | ecosystem: Engineered > Bioreactor > Semi-continuous > Anaerobic >... | reverse complement strand
TGCCTCATCGGAGTAGGGGTTCAGCCCCTCGGTGAGATACAACCGGGTCGGTTCATAGCGGGCATAAAAATCCATGGCGATCGCGTCGACCGGGCCGGTCACGATGAACTCATGGAAGGCCCATGTGTACGCGCCGAGCAGCACGACGCCGAGGACGGCGAGCAGGGCCATGCGCTTCCAGGCAGGTAGGGTTGTCGTCAAAGGCGTTCTCCTACGGTGGTGGGTCACGCCGATTATTCTATGAGCTAAGCCTGTCGATGGTGAGTAGGGAATGCTGGTAACGTCGGGGGGGTCGGGGTGGGGTTTTACCCCATTCCGTTCGCCGGGGTTCGGGCCTATCTTATGACCGTACGCATCGCATAGACAAATCGGGCAACCAACCTCAGCCTCGCCTCGGTTGCCCGATTTGTCTTTTTCAGCGTGATGCCGGTTGCTGTGCCAACCTGCCCCTAGCGGCTGTCATCCTCGCGCGCCAGCCGAACCGCGCTCTGCCCCCCGACCGCGTCCTCGTAGCGCGAGAGCACGAACAGCAGCGACGACAGCCGGTTCAGGTAGGCCAGCAGGTGCGGGTTCTCGATGTAGCCCTCGTCGTACAGGCGCACGACGGTGCGCTCCGCGCGGCGGACGACCGTGCGGGCAACGTCGAGGGCGGCCCCGGCGGTGCTGTCTCCACTGACGGTGAACTCGCGCGGCAGGTCGATGCGCGCGCCGAAGGCGTCGGTCTGCTGCTCCAACCACTCGATCCGCGCCGCGTCGATCGTGCGGAAGCGGTGCGCGGCGTCCTTCTCGGCGGCGAGTTCGGCCATCAGGTGGTACAGGTCGCGCTGCGCCTGGAGCACGACCGCCGCCGCCTCCGGGTCGAGCATTGCGGCGCGGGCCACGCCGAGCGCCGCCTGTGCCTCGTCCACATCGCCGCAGGCGGCAGGGCGCGGGTGGTACTTCTTGACGCGCCCCTTGCCGAGCAGCCCGGTCGTGCCGTCGTCACCCTTCGCCGTGTAGAATTTCACGTCGTCGCTCATCATTACACCTTGCCGATCACGGCATCTGCCAGCGCTTCGAGGCTGTCGAGGTCGTCCAGATACAGGTACTGGATCATGATGCGCTCAGCGCCCGCGCTCACGTACTCAGCGATCTGATCGACGATCCGGCTGGCTGTGCCCCACAGCACGCCCCGTTCGAGCAGTTTACTCTCGTCGCGGCTGCCGAGCCGCTCCCGGTACTGCCGCTCATCCCTGCCGAAGATCAGCCCGACCATCGCCGTGCGCCGCACGTCCGACGGCTGGCGGCCCCGCGCTTCGAGCATTTCGTCAAGCTGCCGGTTGCGCTCGGCGAACGTCTGCGGGGAGGCGAACACGGCGTTCCAGATGTCAGCGTACTCGGCGACGAGCGGCAGGGTGAGCTTCGGGCCGTTGCCGCCGATCAGGATGGGCGGGCCGCCGGGCCGCTGCGGGCGCGGCAGCAGGATGGCATCCTCAAGGTAGTAGTACGCCTCGCCCCGCTCGACCGCCTCGCGGCTCTGGTAGCTCACGTGCTCATCGCTGCGTAGCAGCCGTGTGATGACCTCCAGCCCATCGCGGAAGCGGTCGAAGCGCTCCTTCACGCCCAGCAGCGGGAAGCCGTAGTTCTGGTGCTCGCGCTCGTTCCAGCCCGCGCCGACGCCCAGCCACAGCCGCCCGCCGGAGAGGTCGTCCACTGCTGCACCCGTGCGTGCGGTGTGAACCGGGTGGCGGAACGACATGGGCGTGACGAGCGGGCCGAACTCGATGCGCTGGGTGTGTGTCGCCAGCCAGGTCAGCGAGGGCCACAGCGGCAGCGAGTCCACGTCGGGCGGCCTGGCGTTGACGAAGTGGTCCGAGCGGTGCAGCGAGGCGAAGCCCAGGTCCTCGACGGCGCGGGCGAGGCGCTGGAAGTTGCTCCAGTTCAGGCCATCCTGGCCTTCGAGCATGATGCTGATATCCGTCACGGTGCAGTCCTTTCGCTCACACAGGGGGACATTGCCCGCCATTCGCGCGGCTGATAAACTCTCTCTGTTCGATGCAGGTCAGGTGACAAGTTGAGTATAGCAGGGGGCAGATGGACTTTCAGCGCGCTGCACGAACCCTGATCAAGATCATCCTCATCGTGATTCTGCTCGCGGCGATCTTCCCGTTTGCCGCGCGGGCTGCTGTGACGCTGTGGGCCATGCGGCACACCTACAGCGCCGACGAAGCGCCGGAGCGCCGCGTGGCGCTGGTGCTCGGCGCGCGCGTTTACCGCAGCGGGCGGCTCAGCGCCATGCTCGCCGACCGCGTCTCCGCCGCCGCCGACCTGTACCACGCGGGCCGCGTGGACATGCTGTTGATGTCCGGCGACAACAGCCGCCCCGATTACAACGAGCCGGACGCCATGCGCGAGTATGCGGTATCGCTGGGCGTGCCCCGTGAGGCCATCCATGTGGATTACGGCGGGCGGCGCACCTATGATAGCTGCTACCGGGCGCGGCACATCTTCGGCGTGGAGGATGCCGTCGTGGTGACGCAGGAGTTCCACCTGCCGCGCGCGGTGATGCTGTGCCGGGGGCTGGGGATCGACGCGGTGGGCGTCGGCGCGGACTACCAGCGCCCGCACGGCTACTCGCGCCGGTCGCTCACGTACAGCCGCATCCGCGAGATCCCGGCTACGGCCATGGCGGTGATCGACCTCGTGCGGCGGCACGAGCCGCCCGTGATGGGCGAGCCGATCCCCATTGGGCGGGGGGTGGAGTAGGGTAAGGCCTATAGACCCCAGCGAAGCGCGGCCTAACCAGTACGCCGCATGACGACACTGTGATGATGGTGATACAGGAATAAGTCCGACAGCCTCGCCTTCTTTGATCTTCCCTACTGAACGGCCAGTGTGGGAACCCCCACCCAACCGAGCAGCCGCAGGCTGCGGGTCAGGAGGGGGTTCGGCGTAAAAAGCCCTGCACAGGTGTCAGATCTAAATCCTGCTTACTCCCCCCGGTACAGCGCCCACAGCGCGCCAAGCCGCGCCTCCAGCCGCTCGCCGAGCGCCTCGCCGCCCGCTGTCGTCACGTCGTCGTGGTTCTCAAACACGACATACGGAACCTCGATCCCGCGCACGGATAGATGCGTCGGGCTGCCCGCGCTGAACTGCTCCCAGTCGATCTCTTTGTAGAGCCGCTCCAGCTTGGCGTCGGGCAGGCCATGCTCCAGGATGCTGTCGGCGCGCTCCGGGTTGAAGCGACGCCGGTTCTTGCGCAGCGACTCCTCGTAGCTGACGTCGATGTAGAGCACCGCCGCCCGCCGCAGAATGTCCTCGCTGAGATGCTCGAAGGCCTCGGTATAGCCGCCGTGCTCCGACCCGCGTGAGAACTCGATGATCACCGTGCGCTCATCGTGATAGCCGGGATGGTCGCGCATCAGCTTGGCGTACTCCAGGCTGATGCGCTCGATCAGCAGGTGCCACAGCACCCGGTCCTTGAAGTAGCCTTCGGCGTCGGTGTGCAGGCGGGGGTAGCCGAGCCGTTCGAGGATGTCGTCCTCCTCGAACCACGTCCACAGCATCGGGAAGTCGTCGATCTCGACGAACGGGCCGATGTGGAAGCGCCGCACGCGCTCGTCGTCGGGCACCTGCTTGAGGTAGTGAATAATCTCGCTCTTGCCCGCCGCAGGCCGGGCGATCAGGATCAGGATGTCAAAGTGGGTGTCTGGCATGGGTGTCTCCTTTCGTCTCGGTGCGGCAGTGTGTGCCGGGCGGCGCGGCGCCCTACTCGCCGGCGATCAGCTCCGGCCCGAACAGGCCGACCAGCCCGTCCTGGCTGATGGACGCCACACTCGCCGCGTTGAACAGGCCCGGCTCAAGTACACTCAGGTCAAACTCGGCGCTGTCTGTGACGGCAAGCTGCTCATAGGTCAGGCTGTCCCAGTGGCGCAGCGCCACAACGTAGCCCGCCGCCCCCTTGACCGGCTCCCACACCAGGCGGGTGTCGTCTACGTCCAGGCTGGCAGGCGGGGGCGGCGCTCCGGCAATGCTTGCCACGCTGGCGAGCGCCAGCCGGGTCGCGTCCCGCAGATAGGACGGCGAGATGTGCTCAGGCAGGTCATCGGCGCTGTGCTGGCGCGTCACGTCCTCCACCGCCTCGATGAAACGCACGGCAGGGTAGCCCGCGTCGCTGAAGGGCACGTGATCCGAGTAGCGGCCTGGCCGGTCGATGGTGGGTTGCACGCTGGCGACGAACTCCGGCAGGTACAGCCGCCCGGCCACGTCCACCGTGCGGGCGAGCACGCGCGAGGGTGACGCCTCCGGCGGGGCGGAGAACACGCGGATAGACCCCTCGCCCTCCGGCCCGGTGGCGTTGCCGATCATATCCAGCACGAGCACGGCGCGCACGTCGGTTTCGAGCGTCTGCGTGAGCTGGGCGTAATAGCGGCTGCCCTGCGCGCCGACCTCCTCGGCGGCGAAGGCCACGAGCTTCACCGTCATGGGGCGCTCTCCGGCGGCAAGCCCCCGTGTGATCTCCAGCAGGGCAGCGACGCCGCTCGCGTTGTCGTTCGCGCCGGGCGCGCGGATCTCCCCGTCGAGCCAGTCGCCGTTGCGCGAGTCGTAATGCGCGCCGACGATCACAACGCCCGCGTCGGGGTCGGTCCCCGGCAGCGTCCCGACGACGTTAACCTGCGGCACGCGGAGGTCCTCGACGACGGCGGCAAAGGGCACATACTCGACCTCGGCAGCGCCCGCCGCCTGCATCGCCCCGGCGATGTACTGGGCGGCCCGGTCGGCGGTTGCGCTGTTGAAGTGGCGGCTGTGGATGGCGGCGAGCGCCTCGACGTGCTGCATCAGCCGCTCGGCGGAAACGTCGTCAAGCAGCGCGCTGAGATGCGGCGCAGGGGCGGGCGGCATGAGTATCACCGGCGTGGGCGAGGCGGTCGGCGTGGGCGCGGGCACTGCCGCCGTCGGCGTGGCGTGCTGAGGCCTCTCCACTAGGGGCGGGCTGCCGGTCGGGGTAGGCGGCGGGACGGCAGCCTGGGGCCTCGCGGCGGGCAGATTGCAGGCGAGCGCTGCTGCCGCCAGCGCCAGCAGTCCAACCCACATCTTCAGCTTATCTCGCATCCACGCCTCCAGCAGGTGCATGCCCGGCACAAACAGCGCTATCTTGCCGCGTCCGGGCCGGGTTTGCAACCTTGAGGGGCCGCCGCCCGCTATATAATGGGTGAAGGCACCTGCATGGAGGCATCATCATGAACATGCAAACCGGGCCCGCCCCCGGCCAATCGATTGAGCGCTGGCTGCTGCTGACCGGCCTGTTGGAGATCGCCAACGTCGGTATATTTGCGATGCTGTGGCTGACGCTGAACCGCATCATCCCCGGCGCGAGCGACGTGCTGTCGCTGGCCGGGCTGTTCACGACGGGCCTGCTCCTGTTCGTGGGTGGGCTGTACTGGCTGCTCAAGCGGGCGCGGTTCTTCGAGCGCATGGCTCCACGCCCCCGGCTGCGGCTGCTGCAGGCCGTGTATGCCCTCACCGGGCTGAGCCTGCTGGTATACCCCGCGCTGCTTGCGATCCGGCTGCTGGCCGGGCTGCCCGTCGAGCGGGGTGATGCGCTGCTCGGCGCGGGCCTCTGGCTGTTCGGCGTGGGGGAGTTTGTGCATTACTTCATCGTGAAGATTAACATGCGGCCCGACGAGCGCCGCCGCGGGCGGCCCGTGCCCGCACGCCTGCGCCGCGAGCTTGAGCGTGCCATCCGGCAGGTGCGGCAGGTGGGGTAGGTTTGGCAGCACCGCAATAACGTCCGCAATAGCGCGAGAATGTTGCTTGCGCTATCATAGCCGCATGACCGATGACAGGAAGCCCCCTCGCCGCCCGTTTGGAGAGCGCGATGACCAGGACCGCCAACGCCCTTTTGGCGCTGTGACGGGTGGTCCCGGTCGTTCGACCCCGCCGCCTGAGCCGCCCGCCCCGGTTGAGTCGGATCCATCGCCTGCCGATGGCATCGTCGCTGACGATGGCGTTACCGCCGCCGATGATGATATCGCTACCGACGATGGCGTTATCGGCAGCAGCGTGCGCCGTGCAGATACCCCCTCGTACTTCCCCGCGCCGTTCGGATCGCGGCGGGGCGGCTATCGCCCGATGGAATCATATTACGAAGGGCTGCGGGAGCCTGACCCCGACCCGGAGCCAGAACCGGAGCCTGAACCGCTGGTTGCCGTGCTGGACGACCTCGACGCAGAGCCGGAGGCAGAGGACGAGCCAGAGCCACAGCCCGCGCCCGGCGGGGCGTCCGGGGAGGACGGCGAGCGGCCTGCTATCCGCTTTGGCGTGGTGCTGTGCACTCTCGCGGTGATCGCGCTGGCCGCCGGGGGTGTGGCAACGCTGTTTACCTGGTGGACGCCCAACGCCTTCCTGCCGAACGAGTCGGTGGACCAGCTATCGGTGGCGCTGGCGACGCAGTCCAGCCTTGCCGTGCCGCCGCCGCCCACGTCCACACCGGAGCCCACGCCGGACATCTCGCCGACCCCCGAGCCGCCGCCGGTGCCGCGCATCGGCATCGTCGCCGGGCACAGCGGCGTGCACCCGAGTTCCGGCCAGCCCGACCCCGGCTCGGTGTGCCCGGACGGGCTGACCGAGGCGGAGGTCAACATGATGATTGCCACGCAGGTTGTGGACTGGCTGAGGCAGCACGGCTACGAGGTCGATCTGCTGGAGGAGTTCGACTCGCGCCTGCCTGGCTATCAGGCCAATGCGCTCGTCTCCATCCACGCCGACTCCTGCGACTACATTAACGAAGTTGCGACGGGGTTCAAGGTGGCGAGCTTCGCGGAGTCTAATTCGCCCGAGGAGGACGCCCGGCTGGTTGCGTGTCTGGTCAACCGCTACGCGACGACCACTGGCCTGCAGCTACACAACAGTATCACGTTTGACATGACGCAGTATCACACCTTCCGCGAAGTGGCGGACACGCCCGGTGCGATTATCGAGGTCGGCTTCCTGAACCTTGACCGCGAATTCTTGACGCAGAGCCCGGACGTGGCGGCTCTGGGTATAGCGCGGGGCATCCTGTGCTACCTGCGCAACGAGCCGATTGATGGCCCGGCAGGCGCGCCACCGCCGGAGCAGCAGCCCACGCCTATCCCGTGATGTATCAGGAGAACGACCCTATGAGCGACCAGCAGAAAGAACTCGTCGTCTACACCCGCTCAACCTTCTGCCCGTACCAGCGGCGCGCTGATCGCGTGTTTGAGAAGTACAACCTGCCGCACCGCACCATCCTGATTAACCAGGACCCTGAAGCCGAGCAGCGCGTGCTGAACTGGACGGGCTTTAAGTCCGTCCCGACGATCATTGTCGCCCGCCCCGGCGAGGTCGTGCCTTATGAGGAGCCTGCACCGCTGGAAAAGGGCAAAAGCCCGCGCGGCATCGACCGGGGCAGCATGATCACCGAGGCGACAGAGGAGCAGCTTGAGGCCTGGCTGCGCAAGCACGGCTTTATCGAGAACGGCAACGAGTAGGCTCTGCCTGCAAGCTGCTTCCTCCGGATATTCCCAAACACCTCTAACGTAGCTCGGCCAGGTTCGTAGCGGCGACGCTGGTCGTCGGGACTTCGCCCCCCATGGCGGCGATCCCGGCGAGAAAGATCAATGGATAGCCCAGGATGACGAGCAGATACCACCCCATGCCCACTCGCCAGCGGAGGATTGAGCGCCAGAGCTCCCGGGTGCTGCCGGGGCCGCCGGTCGCACGGGACACGATAAAGGCAGCGGCAAACGGCCCGGTGTAGGCCGAAGCAAAGAAGAGGATGATCCCCAGGGCGTTGGGGATGGACAGCAGCCCGAGGCCGCGCTGGGACAGGACGACCGGCGCAAAGACGAGCCAGGTACCGAGATAAGCCAGTACAAAGTAAGCGATCAGGGGGCGGCGGCGCACCAGAGCTTGCAGCCCCGGCCTCCCCGTGCGTTCGGACACACCCGTGACAGGGCTCGCATTCATGTTTACTTCTCCACCAAACAACCACGACCAGTAACGTCGGTGCATGCTGCCGCGAGGAGCAGGGCAGAAGAGGGCTGTTCGCTGAGAGGGGGAGAGAATGCTCATCGAAGCCCTCCCATCGTACGGCGAGTTTGGGCCGGTGCGCATCAGGCTTTGGGCGGAGGCAGGCTCAACAATGGGACGGATGCTGGCTGTGGAGAGGTTCTGTGCCGAAACACAAATCAGCCCGCGCGGCGGGGGCGGCGGGCTGTTACGGATCTCACTCCCCTTCACGTTCCCAGGTCGCGCCGCTCGAAGACCACCATCCCGATGGCGACAAAGGCGACGGCGAGCCCCACCAGCAGCGCGAAGTACCCCCAGTTGATACCCTCGATGAGTACGGTATCGCCGGCATAGTACGTCCACGGGGAGATATCCCGTACCCAGCCGGGCAGATCGGTGATGGGCTGGAGCGTGTACAGGAAGTAGGTGATGACGGCCAGCCCGGCGGAGACGCCGACGGCGAGCCCCTGCGAGCCCTTCACCCCGGTCAGGCCGAGTGCGAGCGCCCCGAAGAACAGCGTGATGGCGAAGATCGTCAGTATCCCCTCCAGCAGCCGCCCGGCGTCCAGCGCCACGTCTACCATGGCGCCGCCGATCAGCATGCCGACGTAGCACGTCGCCAGCACAATTAGCGTGAAGGCGACGAGCGCCCCAAACTTGGCGAGGAAGACGCGCCAGCGCGGCACCGGGTTCGAGAGCAGCAGGTCGAGCGCGCCGCTCTCCTCCTGGTGGCTGATCAGGCTGCTGCCGAAGCTCACTGCAAAGGCGATGGTCAGCGCAGGCAGGAAAAAGTTGAACAGCTCAATTGACAGGTAGCCCTCCACCGTCTCGAGTGTCGACGCTTCACCGATGAGCGCGCGCAGCGAGTCGGGCATGTTCTCCAACAATTCCGCGAAGCCGCTGGCCTGCGCTACCGTCGGGAACAGCGTGACCATCCACAGGCATATCAGCCCCAGCCCGGCGGCCCACCCCAGCAGCGGGCGGCGCAGGTCGCGCAGCGTCTTGAGGAACACGGTTTGCAGCATCAGACCGTTAAGCATGGGGCACCTCCTCGCGGTCTGTCCGGCCATTCGGCGCGTAGAATGTCAGGAAGATCTCTTCGAGGTTCGGCTCCTCGCTGCGAATGTTCAGTACGGTGAACTGCGCCGCCGTCTTGACGACCGCGTCGAGCGAGCCGACAACCGTGCAGCGCAGCCGGCTGTCGTCCACGCTGACATCCTTCACGCCGGGGAGGTTCTCAAAGGCCTCCGCCGGCACCGGCTGTTCAAAGGCAATCTCAAGCCGCCGCAGCGCCCGCGCCTTCAGATCGGCGATGTGCTCCACCGTGACGAGTCGCCCCTCGCGGATGATGCCCACGCGGTCACACACGCGCTCGACCTCCGGCAGGATGTGGGAGGACAGGAAGACCGTCTGTCCGTTGGCCCGCGCCTCGTCGATCAACTCGTAGAAGGCCTGCTGCACAAGCGGGTCGAGCCCGGTTGTAGGCTCGTCGAGGATGAGCAGGTCGGGCCGGTGCATGAAGGCCTGGATCAAGCCGATCTTCTGCTTGTTGCCGTGCGAGTAGGCGCGAATGGGCCGGCTCAGGTCTGCGTCCAGCCGATCGGCTATCGTCTCAACGTAGCGCCAGTCTACCCCGCCGCGCAGGTTGGCGAGATAGCGCAGCAATTGCTCGCCGGTCAGGTTGGGGTAGAGCGCCAGTTCGCCCGGCAGGTTGCCAAGCCGCCGGCGGATAGCCACCGTGTCGCGTGTGGCGTCCAACCCAAAGATGGTCGCCCGGCCCGAGGTCGGGCGCAGGAAGCCAAGCAGGGTGCGGATCGTCGTCGTCTTTCCGGCGCCGTTGGGGCCGAGATAGCCGAAAACCTCCCCCTGGTTCACGCTCAGGTTGAGGTCGACGATACCGCGTGCTCGCCCGTAGGACTTTGTGAGATGGTATGTCTGGATGATGGGCATAGTTTTCTCCACGAGATTCGGCGTCCGTATGTGGTGTTCAGGCTATACATTATGCCGCGCGTTTATCGGTCTGAGCCACCACGTAAGTATCGTGAAGTTTTGGGGAGATTGGCAAGTCTAACCAGCGGAGTTCTGCGCCGAAACACAAATCAGCCCGCGCGGCGGGGGCGGCGGGCTGATTTGTGTCAAGCGTATGTGGGCCAGGTTGCTATAACGGACGTCGATGTACGGTGTCGATGTTCAGGTTCGGGTCGGCGATGACGTTGGCGTCGGTGTCGATGTTGGCGTTCAGGTCGAAGTCCAGGTTCGAGTTAAGGAAGTCGGTGTCGAAGTCGAGATGTCGAGTCCTGGTTCTGGTCGAGTCTGAAGTCGAAGTCGGCGTCGTCGTCGAGTTCTGGTTGATACTGTTGTTCAAGGTGCCTGGCCGCTACGTCAACATTACTGACCAGGCGGGAGGTGGAGTCGGAGTGGGTGTTGGGTGGGAGAGTACTCCCGTCTGGACGAAGTTAATGTTGCCGTTGACAATTCGGATTATATGTCAGGGTAGATATTTGGCCATCGGACTTTGGGTCGAATTCCATCTGGCCATATTGCCTGGTCAGATGACCAGTTACATTTTTCACATTTGTGCAGCGATGGGGTCGGACAGAGAGGTACGGTACACATTATAGCCACGCAACGCGTGCTTGGCAATAACGTGCTGAATGGTTGGGCCTATTTCAGGCCAGGCCGCCGTCCGCGACACCCCTCCCTGCGGTGCGGGGGAATATTGCCTTCGCCGTGACTAAACGTTGCAGCTCCCGTTCGCAGCCTACGCGCGGATCTCCACGACGACGCCGTCCTCGGCCCAGTGGTACAGCCACTCGGCGGCCTCCAGCGTGAGGATGATGCACCCGAACGATGCGGGCCGCCCCAGCGAGTTCGCCCACATGAGCTGCCCGCCGTTGCGCGACGGCAGCCCGTGGAAGCCGTTCATGAAGCCGGGCCAGGCCTCGTAAATGCCGACGAAGTGCGGCATCCACAGATCCCATGCTGAGGCGTAGGCGTTCTCCTCGCGCATCTGCACCTGGAAGATGCCGGGCTGCGTCGGCGAGTCCTCGATGCCCGTGCTGATCACCTCTTCGCGGATCAACTGTCCGTTCTCGTAGGCCCACATGTGCTGCTCGCTGATGCTGACGACGATGCGCTTATGGCGCACGACGGGCAGCGGCAGCAGATCGGTCTTCGCAGGCAGGTTGAGCTCCTGCCCGACAGTTAGCATGTCGACGTTGATGTCGGGGTTGGCCTGTATGATGCGCCAGTACGGGATGCCGGTCTTCCACGCGATGCGCGTGAGCGTGTCGCCGGGGATGACGGTGTACGTCGTCGGCTGGTACTCGACCATCAGCGTGGCGGTGCGGCCCTCGCGCAGCGCGGCGAGCAGTTCGTCGGCGCTGCCCTCGGCATCGACTGTCCGCCCCTCGCCCAGCGCGGCGGAAAGCTCCTGCACTGTGCCGACCAGCCGCTCCTCGTTGATCGTGATGGCAAGCTGGTCATCCTGCGCGACCACGTCCAGCCAGCCGGCGATCATCTCCGGTGTGGCGACAAGCTCCACCTGCTCATCGGCAATAGGGTCGTAGGCGGAGACGGTCAGCGGGCGGCTGAGCAGGCGTTCCGCCTCGGTGAGCACGGCGCTGGCATCGGCGATGCGCGGCGAAACCGGGGCCATGACCAGCGGTAGCTCACCGTCCCGCAGGATGACGCCGGGGTCCACGGCGAGCACCGCCAGCGTCGCCTCAACATCGAGGGCGCGGCCCGGCACGCCGGGCACGGCGACAGGCTTCCCGTTCTCAAAGCGCAGCGAGGCGTCAACCGGCGGCTCATTGACCTCAGCGGCGAGCGCGGTCAGGGCCTGCCGGGCGATAGCCTCATCGAGCGTCACGACCGGCGCGATGCGGTAGCCGGTCAGCGCGGCGTCGGCGGTCACCCGCATCTCCTCGAGGATGGTCCCGCCGCGCCCGACCTCGGCGGCCCGCTCGGCGGTTGCGTCTGCGTCCAGCACCAGGCCGAAGTCCTCCGGCGAGACCTGCCACCTGCGCTCGCCCTCGACGAGCGCCAACTGCTGGCGGTTTTCCAGCCAGGCGGCGATCAGCCGGGAGGCGGCTTCCTCGGTCGTCCGGTTGCCGAGCGGCACATCCCCTGCGCGTACGCCGAGCAGAATACGCCCGGAAAGCTGGAAGTAGAGGTAGAAGCTCAGCACGGTCACGCCCGCCAGCAGCACGAATGCCGTCGCACCGATGACGAAGCCCGTCAGCATGGCGCGCAAAGACTGCCTGTCCAGGCGCACCCCCTGACGGCTCTGGCGACGCCGCGCGTGGGCACGGCGCGGGTTATGGGCTCGATTCTGGGCCACTGCGGACCGGCTCATCTTCCCCTCACAGGACTAACCAACACACCCCTCGTTTCATAGAGTATAACGTCTGATTCGCGATTGCCGTTCCGATCTCTCAGATAGTTGTGCTGCGGTGCTTCTTACGCGCGAAAAGCTGGCTCGCTGACCTGCATCCGGCGGGGCGGATGATGCGGCGGCAAACTGTAATATCTTTGATATGTCGGGGACGCATGACTGCCGGAAATGCATGCTATAGTGGAACTGAATAACACACATGTGAACTGGCTCTTGGGGCATGTATTCGGGCCTGCACCGGGGAGCACAGCAATCATCATGAAGAACGTGAGAAAGGCGATGGGCCTGCTGGCCTTGCTCGTGTGGCTGCTGGCAACAGGCTGCGTCGGCCTTGCCGTGGATGTGATCCGGGCGGCGCCGGACGACGATCCGCCTGCCGCCGATCCGGTTCCGGCTGTGACGGAGGTTTCACCCCAGCCGGTGCGCCGGGTGACGATCCGCGCCGTTGAAGGTGAGGTGACCCTGTATGCCGATGGCGATGCCCCGCGTGCGGCGGAAGTCGGCGCGGAGCTAACGCCGGGCGACGAGCTTTACACCGGGCCGGAGAGCCGCGCCGTGCTGGAGCTTGATGACGGCACGGTGATGGTCGTTTCCGAGAACGCCTCGCTGACCGTTATCGATCTTGAGGGCACGTCCGGGCGGCCTATCAGCCGCTTTTTGATGCGCATCGGCGAGGTGTTTGCCGCACGTGACGGCACGCTGCCGGATGGCTCGGCATTCGAGATACTGACACCGCACAGCGTCGCGGCGATCCGGGGCTCGGCGATGCGGGTCACGGCAAGGCCCGCCGTGATGCGCATGGCCTGCCTGGAAGGGCACTGCTACGCGGGCAGCCTGGACGAGCAGGTCAGCGTGAGCGGGGGCGAGAGCGTTACGGTGGACGAGCGCGACGGCATTTCCGTCGCCGGGCTGACCGAGAACGACCTCGCCGCGTGGCGTGAGGCTGCCGAGGCCCTGCGCCGGGCCGGGCTGAGCGTGGGGACTCGCGGCATCCCCGAGCGGCTCACGCCTGCCCCGACCGCGACCAGCACGAGCATTCCGCCCACAGCAACGCCTGATATAGCCGCTCCGATGCCAGCCCCGAGCGAGGCGAGCGACGGCGGGGGCACGGGCGCTGCCGCGCCGGTAAACTCCGGCAGCACGCCCGGCGGCGAGCACTCCAGCCAGACCTCTGGCAGCCGGGCGGAGGCGTCGGCTGGCCAGCAGCAGCCGCCCGGTCAGGCAGCCCCGCCGTCCGGCGACGGCGGCAGCACAACGGCTGATCCACCCGTACAGCCGCCGGTGGATCCACCTGCCGACCCGCCGGCTGCGCCGCTCGACCCGCCGGGTGTGGGCGATGAGGGGGCATCGAGCCAATCGTCACCGCCCGTGGATCCACCACCTGCCGAGCCGCCGCCTGATCAGGGTGGCTCGGATTCCAACGCGCCGGGGAACTCCGGCAACACGCCCGGCGGTCAACACTCCAGTCAGGCTCCGGGCCAGAACAAGGGCAAGAATAAGAACAACTAGCCGGGCATCGGCCCCGGCGTGCCGTTCCGGGTGACAGCAACGAAGGGGCGAGTGTAGAGCGCATACCTGCACCCGCCCCTTTTGATTCCATGCGGGGCAGCCTGCCAGCTAAACGATTACCCGGCTGCATTTCCACGGAGAAGATCGTGCTACAATGAGCGTGGCTGATCAGGCCCTTTTCTCGCCGGTAGCAGGAGTGCAGAACTCGATGACAACGCTGAGCAAACAGGAGCGCCTGCTTCAGCAGGCTTTCAAGTGGGGCAACCGGGCGTTCATGGTGCCGCTGTGGCGGCTGGGCCTCGGCAAGCTGCTCAATATGTGGCCGGATGTAGGCGGGCAGATCATGGTCCTCGAGCATACGGGCCGCAGGTCTGGCAAAACGTACCGCACGCCGGTCAACTACACCATTATCGGGGAGGATATCTACTGCATCTCCGGGTTTGGGGCTGCCTCGGACTGGTACAAAAACGTGCGGCAGACGCCCGAGGTTGAGGTGTGGCTGCCTGATGGCTGGTGGAAAGGCACGGCGGAAGACGTAAGCGACGATCCGAACCGGGTCGACATCCTCCGCAGGGTGCTCATCGCATCAGGCCTTGCAGCGGAGGTGTTCGAGGGGATCAACCCGCGCACCCTCACCGATGAGGAGCTTGGCGAGATGGTAGAGCGCTACCGTATCGTGCGCATCCGGCGCACAGAGGCCCGCACCGGTCCGGGCGGACCGGGTGAGTTCGCATGGATCTGGCCGCTGGCGACGATGGCACTTGGCTTCCTGCTGCCCCGCAGGCGGAAGAAGTAGACGCTTAGCGGTGGCGATGTAAACCCCCTCCGGCGTCTTCAGCCAGAGGGGGTTGTTTGCTCCTTGCCGCGATTACTCCCCCAGCGGGCACATCTCCTGTGGCTCGTACTGGCGGTTCGCGTAGCCATACTGGTTGAGCGGGATCATGTCGAAGTCGGGCGTATCGACGATCTCCAGCACGGCTGCACAGCCCTGCTCGACGCTGCCGCTCTGCTCGTAGGCTGCCCAGAACGCCTGCGCCCAGCCCGCAAACAGGCCGCCCGGCTCGTCCGCCGCCGGGAAGTCGCTCTGCAAGCCCTCGTACACCTGCTGTGCCTGCTGGTCGCTGCCAAGCGCAACATGCGCCAGCATTACACGGTAGCGAGCGTACGCCTCAAGGTCCAGCTCCCAGCCCTCGTAAGGCGCCCACTCGCGGTCGAGCAGAGGGTCCGCATACGAGCGCTGGAACAGCGGGATCGCGTCGGCGTACTGGCCGTTGAGCAGAAGTTCATCCGCCTCGTTGATCAGGTGGATGGGGTGCGCGGGGGAGGTCGCCTCGTGCCTGACACGCTCGAACCCCTCGCCCTGCCACGCGTAGACATCGCGCCAGGTGCGCTGTGGCCCCGCGCCAACCGAGCCGATCATGCCGACATCCACGATGATGTCACCTACACCGTCGCCCGTCTCGTCAAGTACCTCGACCTCGGCATACGGCGCGTTGATCGACTCGTCGAGAAGCGGTACGAACTCGCCCGCCTCGTCGCTCCAGCGCGCGCCCTGCACGTCGACAAAGCAGGTATGCGCCCCACACGTGCTGCTCGCGTGGAGCACGTCCGCGACGCCATCGCCGGTGACATCCTCCATCGCCACGACTTCCGGCAGGCCGGACTGTACTTCTTCCGGGCCGGTGCTGGTGTAGGCCAGCTCATACGCGCCATCCGTGCAGCGGTAGACGAACAGCCTGCCGGGCGGGATGAACGTGATCGGGTCAACGTCCGGGTTGACCGCGCTGATCACCACGTCGAGCAGGCCATCGCCGGTCAGGTCGTGGTCGGCGTCGACCGAGCCGAAGGTGGCCCCCTGCGTCTCGACGATGGCCCCCCACTGCTGGAGCGTCTCGCGAAGCTGGTCGATGGCCCCGCCAGCGGAGAGATATTCCGCGATTAGCTCGCCGTAGCTCTCGAACGGGGGCGGGCCGTCGGGGAGCGTCGCGCTGCCGGGAAGGACGCAGGCCGCGGCCCCGGTGGGCGTGCCGGTGGCGTCCGGCGTGGGGATGTCAGTCGCTGCCTCCGCTGGCGTCTCCGACGCGCCGGGGGAGGGCGTCGGCTCCGGCGTGTTGGTGGGCAGGTCGGAGGTTGGCGTCCCGGCAGGGCCGGGCGTGGGGATCAGCCCGCCCTCGAAGGCGGGCAGGTTGCAGCCGGTCAGCATGAGGCTCAGCGCGGCTGCTACAGCAACAAACCGTAATCTGGTGGCGTGTGATGAGTCCATACCCGGCAGTATAGCAGAAGAGAAGCGGCTGTGTGAAGAGGGAGGGCTGCCTGAGAATCTACGTAAAGTCGTCCCCGCAGGCGGCCCTGTCCGCGGAGCGGACAATTCAGGATAGCGAAGCTATCACGTAGCCCGGCAATTCTATTGCCGGGCGGGGGGTGCTGAGCGGGGTGGGGTGGCACCCGCCGCGAATGAACTTCGCGGCTCCATATGTGTGTGCGGGGAGTGCCCTCTGGCAATCTGCGCCTGGCGCGGTAGACTTAGCCGGTAATGTTGACTCGCCTTCCGGACCAATCACCAGCGGGGCATGAGCGCTTCACCAATGAAAGCCCGACTGCACAACGCACTACCCGATATCCTCATCCTCACGCTGCTGCTTGTCGTGCCGTTGCTGTTCTTTGCGCCGCAGACGCTCGGCGGCAAGACGCTGCTGCCTGTCGACAACCTGTACCAGTGGGAGCCGTACCGCTCGCTGAGCGACGACCTCGGCGTGGGTCGGGCGCATAACCCGCTGCTCTCCGACCTGATCCTCGAAAACGCGGCCTGGAAGCTCTTTGCGCGGGCGGAGATCGCCGACGCGGAGATCCCGCTGTGGCAGCCGCACATCCTGGCCGGTTCGCCGTTCCTCGCGGCGGGCCAGTCCTCGATGCTGTACCCGTTCAGCGTGCTGTTTCTCATCATGCCGGTGCACGCCGCTTTTGGCTGGTTCACAGTGCTGCAACTGTGGCTGGCGGGCGCGGGGATGTACCTGTTCGTGCGGGTGCTCGGCGTGCGGAGGGGCGGGGCGCTCATCTCCGCGCTGACGTACCAGATGGCCGGCTTCATGCTGGCGAGCGTCGTCTTCCCGATGATCATCGCGACGGCGGCCTGGCTGCCCTGGCTGCTGGCCATGCTGGAGCTGGTGATCCGGCAGCGGCCCGTGCTCGGCGGGCAGCCTGCCAGCCTGCCCTGGGCGGCGCTCGGCGCGGTTGCGCTGGGGATGGCGGCGCTGGCGGGGCACGTTGAGGCGCTGTATTTCACGCTGCTGGTGATGGCCTTCTACGCGGCGTGGCGGCTGCTCGCAGAGCTTGTCGCCGGGCGGCGCGAGCGGGGTATCTGGCGGCGCGTGGCGATGCGCGGGCTGTGGGCCGCGCTGATGGTCGCTGCGGGGCTAGCGCTCGGGGCGGTGCAGATCATCCCGGCGTACGAGCTGGCAAGCCGGAGCTTCCGCAGTGGGGCGGCCAGCCTGCAGGACGTGCTCGGCTGGGCCTACCCGCCACGCCGCGTCCTTGCCTTCCTCATGCCGAACTTCTTCGGCAGCCCGGCCCATCACAGCGTGCTGGACGTGTTCACGTGGCAGCGCGTGCCGCTGACAACCAACGCGCTCGGCCAGCCGGTGAGCAGCACGGCCTGGGGCATTAAGAACTATGTCGAGGGTGCGGCCTACACGGGCATTCTGCCGTTGCTGCTCGCGGCGGGGGCGGTGGTACACTGGGTCGCCGGTCGCCTGCGCGGTCGCGGCGGGCCGCACGTATCGCGGTATCTGGCCAGGGAGAGCGCCGCGCGGCCTTACCGGGCGCTCTTTGGCGTGCTGGCCGCGCTGAGCGCCTCATTCGCGTTCGGCATGCCGACCTACGCCCTGCTGTATTACGGGCTGCCGTTCATCAACCAGTCGCACGCGCCGTTTCGCTGGGTCTGGCCGCTGACGCTGTGCGTCGCGGTGCTGGCAGGCTTCGGGGCAGAGGCCGTAACGCTCCCTCAGGGCGAGGGGGAGCGTGGGCGGCGCAGACAGCTTGCGGATGTGCTGGGCTGGCTCGGCATTGGCGGTGGCGCGGCGGTGATCCTCGGCGTGGTGGCGAGCCGCCTGCTGTACGGGGCGCTCGCCGGGCTGGTCGAGCGGGTCTTCTTCTCGCTGGCGGGCGCGGCTAACGCCTTCCCCGACGCGCGGGCCTTCTACTCCTACCAGGCTATCAATGCGCTGATCTTCGGGGTGATGCTGCTGCTCGCCGGGCTGGCCGTGCGCCTGATGCGCTCCGGTCGGCGTGCAGGGCGCGCCCCCGCCTGGAGTGTCTTCGCGGCGCTCGTCGTCGCGCTCGACCTCGGCGCGGCGTCGTGGGGCTTCAACCCGGCGGCGGACCCCGCGCTGCTCGACGCCGTGCCGCCTTCGATCGCGTGGCTGCGCGAGCGGGTCGATCCGCTTGACCCCTGGCGGCTGGCCGTCTACGAGGAGCCGGGGCGGGACACGCTCAACGCAAATATGGCGTGGCTGCACGGGCTGGAAGACATCAGCGGGTACGACAGCCTGATCCCGGCGCAGTACGCCGAGTTCATGCAGGCGCTCATGCCGCAGGGCGACCTGCCCTACAACCGCATCGCGCCGCTCTACACCACCTTCCCCGAGGCGCTCGACTCGCCGCTGCTGGACCTGCTCGGCGTGCGTTACATCGTCACCGAGCTTGAGATCGACAACCCTCGCTTCATGCTCGCCTACGAGGACGAGGCGGTGCGCATTTACGAGAACGCGGCGGCGATGCCACGCGCCTACACGCTGCCGCTGACCAGCACGCAGGTCTACCCGGCGGAAGCGGGCGGCTTCGCCGAGGCGATCCGGTCGGTGGATGTGCGGCGGCAGGTGCTGCTGCCCGCCGATGAGCCGGACAGCATGCCCGTGTTCCCCGGCACCCCGGCAGACCCCGGCCCGGCGACGATCACCGACGACACGCTGCAGCAGCAGATGATCGACGTGGCGGTTAGCGAGGAAAGCTGGCTGGTGGTGACCGGCTCGTACTTCCCCGGCTGGCGGGCATGGCTGCGACCGTTCGGGGCGGACGAGAGCGCCGAGCAGGAAGTGCCCGTCGAGTTGGTGAACGGCAACTTCCGGGGCGTGCGGCTGCCGCCGGGCGAGTGGACGGTCCGCATGAAGTACAGCCCGGACTCGTTCCGCTTCGGGGCGTTCGCGTCCTTCCTGACCGGCATGGCGCTGATCTTCGCGCTGGGCGTGTGGGCCTACCGGGGCCTCTACCGTGAGGACCCCGAGGCGGGGGGCATCCAGCGGGTGGCGAAGAACACCGTCACGCCTGTCGTGCTGAACATCTTTAGCAAGGGCATCAGCTTCGTGCTGACCTTTGCGATGCTGCGCGTGCTCGGCCCGGCGGGCGCAGGCCGCTACACCTACGCGATCATCGTCTACGGCTGGTTCGAGATCCTGGCGAACTTCGGGCTGAACACCTTCCTGCTGCGCGAGGTGGCCCGCAACCGCGATGAGGCCAACCGCTACCTCGTCAACACGACCGTCCTGCGGCTGGGACTGGTGCTGCTGAACATCCCGCTTGTGGTGGGCTTCGTGCTGTTCCGGCAGTACATCGCGCCGCAGTTTGTGGACGCCGCGCCGCTTGAGGCGGAGACGATCTGGGCGCTGGGCCTGCTGTACAGCGGCCTGCTGTTCTCGACGATCAGTACCGGGCTGACGGCGCTTTTCTACGCCTACGAGCGGGCGGAGCTTCCGGCCACGATCCAGACGGTGAGCGCCTTCCTCACGACGACGTTGGGCATCACGGCACTGCTGCTCGGCGGCGGGATTATCGGGCTGGCGACGGTCAGTGTGATCGTCAACGTGGTGACGCTCGCCATCCTCAGCACGCTGGCGGTGCGCCAGTTCTTCAGGCCGCGCCTCGAACTCGACTGGGGCCTGCAGCGGGCGGCGCTCGGCGAGTCCTTCCCGCTGATGCTCAACCACCTGTTCGCCACGCTCTTCTTCCGCGTAGACGTGGTGCTGCTGGAGTTGCTTCAGAGCGATGTCGTCGTCGGCTGGTACCGCGTCGTCTACACGTGGGTGGACGCGATCATGGTGATCCCGTCGTACTTCACGCTGTCGCTGTTCCCGGTGATGAGCCGGCAGGCGGTGGAGGATCGACCGGCGCTGAAGCGGGCGTACATCCTTGCTATCAAGCTCATGTCGCTGATCTCGGTGCCGACGGCCATCATGACCACGCTGCTCGCGCCGTTCCTCGTCAACGTGCTCGGCGGGGCGGAGTACCTGCCGCACGGCGCTATCGCCCTGCAGATCTTCATCTGGTCGATCCTCATCGGCTGGATCAACAGCGTGACGCAGTACGTGATCATCGCGCTGGGGCGGCAGCGCACGCTGACCATCGCCTTCATCGTCGTGCTGGTGTTCAACGTCGTGCTGAACTGGGTTTACATCCCGCGCTACTCGTACGCGGCGGCAGCCTTCACCACCATCCTCAGCGAGTTCGTGCTGTGGGGGATGTTCTACGTGGTGGTGCTGAGCGAGCTGGGGCGCATCAACTGGGCGCGGACGCTGTGGCGCATCGCGGCGGCGGGCGTGCTCACCGGCGTGGCGACTTACACGCTCGGCGGGCTGAACCTGTGGCTGGGCTTTGCCGCCGGGCTGCTTGTGTACGTCGCGGCGGTGTTCGCGCTGAGGCCCCTCAGCGACGACGAGATGCAGCGGATCGCTCCGGTGATCCCCTCGGCGCTGCGCGCCCGCCTGCTGCCCCGCACGCAGGAGGCGGCAAGCGGGGTGGAGTAGACAACCTCACCCCCGCCCCTCTCCGTGCAGGCTGTGCGGAGCGCAGGCCGGAGTGAGGGGTGGCGCGTCGCAGACACGACGGGGGTGAGGTAAAACCCGTCGAAGCCGCGAAGTTTATTCGCGGCGTCATTTACCCCGACAGGCGTCGTGATGACCCCGCGCAAGGCTGGCCCGCTTGTGCTATACTGGGACCGATGTCATATTCTGGCCGGACCCTTCCACCCGGCCTGGCGGCGAAGGGCCGATACCATGAGCGAACAGCCCATTCAGGACACAACCACAGACTTTAAACCCGTTGAGGGGCCGGTGCGCGACTCCGTGCCGTACCTCGCGCCGGACCTGCCCCTGTATTTTGTCCCCCGCGCCGAGCTTGAGACGGTCAAGCGCCTGCTGCTGAGCCGCCCGGCGGCGTCGCTCGCGCCGATCACCCTGCACGGCCCGGCAGGCTCCGGCAAGACCTCGCTGGCCGCCGCGCTCGCGCATGACGCCGACATCCTTGAGCGCTTCCCCGATGGCGTGCTGTGGGCCTCGCTGCGGGGCGAGGGCAGCATCCAGCATGCGCAGATGCTGTGGGGGCGGGCGCTCGGCGATGACCTTGCCGGGGTGCCGGACACCGCTAGCCGGTCGGCGACGCTGCGCACGCTGCTGCGCGACCGGCGCGCGCTGCTCGTCCTCGACGACGTAACGAGCGTGGAGGAGATCCGCGCGCTGAACGTCGGTGGGCCGAACTGCGCCCGCATCATCACGACCGGGGCGGGCGACGAGGTGCTGTTCGCCTTTAAGACACGCCGCTTTGCGGTCAGCAAGCTCAGCGAGGACGAGGCGCTCAAGCTCCTGACCGCCTGGGCGGGGATGCTCCCCAGCCTCTACCTGCCGACGGTCAAGGAAATCATCGTCCGGCTCTCGAACTCGGCGCTGGCGCTGGCGCTCGTCGGCGCGCAGGCCCGTCAGGGCATGACGTGGCTGCGCCTGCTCGAACTGCTGGAGGAGGAGCAGGGGCCGCTGGCGGCGCTCGACCCGAACGACGAGGAAGCTCGGACGCGGGCGCTGGGGCTGCTCATCAACCTCGTGCTCTCGCGCTTCGGCAGCGTCCAGCTTCAGCGCGCCACCCTGCTCGCGGGCTTCGAGCCGGGCGCGGGCAACCCGTTCTCCGCTGAGGCGGCGGCAGCCTGCTGGGGCCTGCCCCTCGATGAGGCGGAGGAGGCGCTGCAAACGCTGATCGACGCGGCGATGGTCCGCCCGATGCCGGGCGGGATGTACATGCTGCACGAGGCGCTGCGCGAGCCGCTGCGCCGCCGCGCCGAGCCGGGCGCAATCGAGCAGGCTGAGGGGCGCGTCCAGCGCAGCTATCTCTCGTTTGTGGAGTCGACCCCGGCGGACAGCCCGGCTATCGATGCCCAGTTGGGGCAGATCCTGGCCGCCTACAACGCTCTGCGCGAGAACGAGCCAACCTCGGCGGGCCTGTTCGCGGATGCGCTCATGCGCATCTACGAGGCACGCGGGATGTGGGAGGATCTCGCTGCGCTGGCGGGCGCGGTGGTGGACGAGGCCCGCGAGCGTGGCGACGTGTTCCGTGAGTATGCGGTGCTCACCGACCTCGGCTATGCGCAGGCGGCGCGCGGGCAGCTTGACGAGGCGCGGCGAGCCTACACCCGCAGCCTGACCATCAGCCGCAACCTCGGCGACCCGGCGGGCGAGGCGATGGCGCTCAACAACATCGGCGCGATCTGCGAGCGGCAGGGCGAGCTTGACGCCGCGCTCGGCTACTACCGCGAGGCGCTGGCGCTGCGCGAGAACCTGGGAGCGCATGAGGACGTTGCCGAAACGCTGCTCAACGTGGCGGGTGTGCTGTACTGGCAGGAGCGCTGGGATGAGGCAGCAAACGCCTTCCAGCGCGCGCTGGATATGTACACCGTGCTCGGCAACCGGCGCGGGCAGGCCAGTACGCTGCTCAACATCGGCGCGACGTATGAGCGGATGGGGCGCGACGGCGAGGCGGAGCAGAGCTACCAGCGCGCGCTGGCCGTGTACGCCAACCTCGACGATGCGGCGGGGCAGGCGCAGGCACACAACAACCTCGGCATCATCGCGCTGAACCGGGGAGATACGGACAGCGCGCTTGCGCACTTCAAGCGCAGCCTCGCGCTCAAGGAAGCCCTCGGCGACCGCTACGGGCAGGCCTCGACGCTCAACAACATCGCTCTGCTGTACGAGCGGCAGGGAAACCGCTCGCTCGCACTGGAGCATTTCGAGCAGAGCTACCGGCTGCTTGCCGCGCTCGGCGATTCGCGTGCCGAGGTGGTGCGCCAGAACATCGACGCCCTGCGCGCGCAGGCGGGATAGACCCCTCTTGCGACCCTCTCAGCCCTGCCAGTATTTATGCCTGGCAGGGCTGGCCCGGACGATTATGCAGTCAGAAGTCCTACCCTACCAGAATCTGTTACACTCAGGTTGAGCGAAGCGACCGGGGTAGTGTCCCTGCGAGGAGTTAACGTTACGTGAGTACAGAGATTGTCTGGCAGAGCATCGGCATTCTGGTGCTGATCCTTGCGAACGGCGTGTTCGCGATGTCCGAGATTGCGATGCTCTCTGCTAACAAAAACCGTTTGAAACAGATGGCGGACGACGGCAGCGCAGGCGCGAAAGCCGCCCTGCAGCTCAGCGAGTCCCCGACCCGTTTCCTCTCGACGGTACAGGTCGGTATTACGCTGGTCGGCGTGCTGACGGGCGCGATCAGCGGTGCGACCATCGGGCAGGTGCTGGCGGATGCGCTGTCGGACATCCCTGTGCTGGCGCCATACGCCGAGGCGCTCGGCGTGGGGATCGTCGTCGTGGTGATTACCTACCTGACGCTGCTGTTCGGCGAGCTGGTGCCCAAGCGGCTGGGCCTCAACAACCCGACCGCTGTCTCGGTTGTCATCGCCCGCCCGATGAACCTGCTTTCGAAGCTGGCGTCACCTATCGTCCGCTTCCTGAGCCTCTCTACCGACACCATCCTCAAGCTGCTCAACGTGCCGGCCTCACCCGATGTGGACATCACCGTGGAAGATGTCGAGATGCTGATCGAGGAGGGCACGCATCTGGGCGTGTTTGAGGCGTTCGAGCGCGAGATCGCCGGGCGCGTCTTCGATCTGGCCGATTTGCCCGTCAGCCTGCTGATGACACCGCGCACGGATATCGTCTGGCTGGACGTGAACGACCCGCCCGATGTGAACCTGCACAAGATGGCGGAAAGCCGCCGCTCCTTCTATCCTGTCGGCGACCGCTCGCTTGACCACATGGTGGGGTTTGTGGCAGCGAAGGACGTGCTCGTGGCGATGACGAAGGGGCAGGAGGTCAAGCTGGACGCGCTGGCCTCGCCGCCGCTCTTCGTGCCGGAGAGCACGCCCGCGCTGGATGCCATCGAGCGGCTGAAGCAGGCCGGACAGAAGCGGGCCATGGTGATCAACGAGTACGGTGGCATTGAGGGGCTGGTCACCATTGACGACCTGATCGAGGCGATGGTCGGCTACATCGAGGAGGCGGACGAGCCGCCGGAGCCGGAGATCGTGCAGCGGGACGATGGTTCCTGGCTGATCGACGCGCGCCTGCCGGCGGAGCGGCTCAAGGAGCTTTTCAGGCTGGACAGCCTGCCCGGCGAGAGCGAGGCGAGCTACGAAACAGTCGGCGGCTTCGTCATGATGATGCTGGGGCGTGTGCCGCAGGAGGCCGACCGCTTCGAGATGGACTCGCTCAGCTTTGAGGTGGTGGATATGGATGGCCGCCGGGTTGACAAGGTGGTTGTGAAGGACCTCAGGCCGCCGAGCAAAGGGCCGGATGATCAGGCGGCGGAACTGGCCCCCGGCGCGTGAGCGGGCAGCCCTGAACGGCAATTCGAGGCGCGGCGAGACTCTCGTTATACTATATTGGAGTGTTTTCGTCGCAAAAGGTCAGATGACCGCCGCAGCACGCAGGAGGGACAACGTTGGCAAAGATCGGGCTGTTCTACGGCTCAAATGAGGGGAACACGGCAACTGCCGCTGACTTGATCAAACAGGAGTTCGACAAGTACGAGCCGGACGTGGTCAAGGTCCACAATATTGCGGATGCCTCGGTTCAGGACATCATGCAGTGGGACTATATCCTGTTCGGTATATCGACATGGGATATCGGGCAGTTGCAGGATGACTGGTCCGCCTTCCTCCCGCACATGGACGACCTCGACCTGAGGGGGAAGAAGGTCGCTATCTTCGGGCTGGGCGACCAGTACGGCTATCCCGACACGTACATCGACGCCGCAGGCGTGATCGCCGACAAGGTACTGGAGCGCGGCGGCGACCTGTACGGGCTGTGGCCCGCGCAGGGCTACCAGATCACGGGCTCGCGCGCGCTGGTCGAAGATCACCTGATAGCGCTGGGCCTCGACAATGACAACGAGGCCGATAAGCACCGGGAGCGCATCGCGAAGTGGGTGAGGCTGCTGGCCTTTGCGTGGGGGATAGGCGAATACGAGGGCGTCGTCGCATAGCGCCTGAGCGAGAGCAAACATGCAGGTCCCCACGTATGAGTTCGGCGGCAGCGGCCCGGTGATCCATCTCGCCGGGGCGAACGGCTTTCCGCCGCAAACCTACCAGCCTGTGTTTCAGCCGCTGACCACGCAGTATCGCGTGGTCAGCCTGCTGCCCCGCCCCCTGTGGCGTATGCCACCCCCGCCGGAGCACCTTTACCACTGGCGGCAGATGGCCGGCGACCTGCTCTCCGGGCTGCGTCTGCTGGACCTCACGGATGTTGTCGCCGTCGGGCACTCGATGGGCGGAGTCTTTTCGCTGCTTGCGGCGCTGGATGAGCCGTCACGCTTCCGGGCGCTGGTGCTGCTCGATCCGACGCTGCTCCCGCCGCACATCCTGCTTGGCGTCCGCGCGATGCGGGCCGTCGGGCTGGAGGAACGTCTGCCGCTCGTGCAGGGTGCGCTGCGCCGCCGCACGGCGTTCGAGAGCACCGAGGCGGCTTACGAGTATTGGCGCGGCAAGCCGCTTTTCGCCGACTGGCCGGACGAGACGGTGCGGCTCTACGCGGAGAGCATGACGCGCCCCGACGGCAACGGCGGCGTGGTGCTCGCCTGGCCTCCTGAGTGGGAGGCGCGCGTTTACCAGACCGTCCCGACCGACGTGTGGGAGCACGTGGCGAAGCTCGACGGGTTGCTGCCGGTGCTGGTCGTGCGCGGGAGCGAGACGGATGCCTTCGTCGAGGCGTCGGCGCGGAAGTTCCGCGAGCTGGTGCCGCAGGCGGATATGGTCGTCGTGGAAGGGCACGGACATCTGTTCCCGCACTCGGCCCCCGACGAGACGCGGGGGATTATCCGGGGGTGGCTGGCGGGGTTGTGAGGTTCTTCTATAGGGTTGGGCATACATCGCCGCGACTAAACGTCGCGGCTTTTGTTGTAATGAATCCGCCGCGACTGAACGTTGCGGCTCCCCTCACCCCGGGCCGGTACGCAGTACCGGCCCACCCCTCTCCCACGCGGGGAGAGGGGTGGAAAGGATGCCGCGAACTTACGCGGCTCTCTATAGTCTGTAGGGGCAGGTCTAATGATGCGGTCGATGCGGAGCATCGCGCATCACACCTGCCCCTACCATGTCGTTTCTGCCTGGCAGTTGGCGAAGCCAACTGCACGGGGGCGGGGTTTACTGCTCCGGCAGGCGCCACACGATCTGGTCCGGCGGCGGGACGGGCGTCAGAAGGTAGACATCTACCCAGTTGTTCCAGGGCACGAGGAACTCGTCCGAATAGCCCAGGTCGATGCGCAGGCCCTTGACCGCGCCGCCCACGTCGAGCGCCTGCCCGGTGCCGTAGCCGGGCACGTACATGTGCGTGTACAGGCTGATCACGCGCGGGTCGACGGCGATGACGCCGCGCACCACCTCCGTCCCCGTACCGGAAAGCCCGAAGCGCGGGTCACCGGGCTTCTTGTCGCCTGCCGTGAGCGGGCTGTAGGAGGTCGCCAGCACGCGCAGCTTGCGCCAGTACCAGAAGGTCCCATCGGGCGTCTCAAGCGGGCGCAGCACGATCTTCGTGCCGTAGGCGACCACCTGCGGGTCGGGCTGCTCGTCCACCCACTCACCTTCGAGCGCGCGGCTCACCTCGACGCCGTTCTCGTAGCGCACGCGCACCTGCCGCGCCAGCGTCCCTTCGCGCCCGCGCCGGACGATGCGCTGCTGGTCCAGCTCCAGGTCGGGGTCGGGCACGTAGACGGTTTCAAACGGGAGCGGGCTTTCCTCGATGACGACCTCCTCACGCACGCGCACAACTTGCACCGTCTGGCCGGATGTGAGCGGCGCGTCCAGCCCCGGCAGGACGTAATCCGCACCGACCAGCGCCAGACCCAGTTCGTTGAGCAGGTCACGGACCTGCCGCTGGTGCGTGCGCACGTTGATAATGGCGCCTTCATCCTGCACGGTCACGGGGATCGCCTGTTCGAGCATGATCTCGACGCCGCCCGGCCCGGCGTCGGCGGCAAGCTCGTCGATGGCGGCGCTCAGCGGGTGCGAGATCAGGTCGGACTCGTAGATGCGGTAGCCCGCCTGTGTGAGCGCCTCGCCAAGCGTGCGGGCGGAGGTGTCGAACGCGACACGCTCGCCGCCCTGGTTGACGATGATCCGCGTGGCCCGCACGATCTGGATCTCGCGCGGCAGTGCGGGGATGGCATCAAGCGCGGGGTTGGCAGCGACCTCCGCCGGGGTGGGGCGGACCGCCCGTACAACGCGCACGTCGTCGCCCGGGCCGAGGTCGATGCCGAGGTCCGCGACGATGGCGCGTGGGTCAAGCTCGTGGCTGGAGCCGATCTCCGTCCTGCCGTCCACGTGCACGATAACGGGGCGACGGTGGGCAACGGTAATCGTCATGCCGGATTCAAGCGGTGTGTCGGCGGGCGGGTCGAGGTAGATGGCGTCATCGATGTGGACACCGGCGGCGCGCACCGCGCCCGCCACCGTACGGCGATGGGAGCGCAGTTCGACCGGCTGGCCGTTGTTGACGACCGTCACCGGCGTCGCGGTGAAGCGCCACACGAGTATGCCTCCGGCGATGGCAATAGCTACGACGACAAGAGGCAGCAGCCGCCACAGGATGGCACGCGGGCTGGCCTTCGCGCGCCACGACGGCTGATGCCGCTTGCGAGGCGTCCACACGCCGGACAGCCGCTCGCCCGGTAGCGGCACACGAGGTCGCTGCATGCACTTCACTCCCTGAGAACAGAAATGCCCGGCTGGCATTGTATCACCAGCCGGGCCGAATGGGAAATAGGTACTGGAAGCTCCCCTTCATCTTGGCAGCGGGATTGGGTGGGAGCCGCTGCGAATGAACTTCGCGGCTCTGTGTGTCGGCTGGGTAGGGGCAGGTCTCAGACCTGCCCCTACAGGAAACGGGCGTATTGGGGATGGTTGGTGGGTGCGCAGCGGGATTGGGTGGGAGCCGCTGCGAATGAACTTCGCGGCTCCATGTGTATCGGCTGGTAGGGGCAGGTCTCAGACCTGCCCCTACAGGAAACGGGCGTATTGCGATGGTTGGCAGAGGCGCGGCGGGATTGGGTGGGGGCTTCCGCGAATAAACTTCGTGGCTCTGTGTGTGTCGGCGGGGTGGGGGCAGGTCTCAGACCTGCCCCTACAGGAAACGGGCGTATTGCGATGGTTGGCAGAGGCGCGGCGGGATTGGGTGAGAGCCGCCGCGAATAAACTTCGCGGCTCCCTATGTATTGGCTGGGTAGGGGCGGGCGCTATCGCAATGGTTGGTAGGGGCAGGTCTCAGACCTGCCCCTACAGAAGGCGGGCGTATTGCGATGGTTGGCAGGGGCGCAGCGGGATTGGGTGGGAGCCGCCGCTGCAACACGCGCCGGGGAAGGGGTGGGTGTCACCGCCCCCGGAATCAAAACGGGCCCTCGGGGGCACTGGAGAGGACCAGGCGCCCCTGCGGCACCCGGGCGGCACGTCTTATGGCTGCTTCCTCTCGGACCTGACCAGGTTCGCCGGCGCCCGCCGCGCAGGACCCAGTCCTCTCCACTACCACCGAGCGGCCCGTCGTCAACGGCCTCTCGACGTGGGAGAGTTTAGCGAACAGGCCCGGGGTTGTCAACCGGCAGGGCGCACCGGCGCGGCGTTCTAACGCACTTATTGCGGAGGGTAAGGGTTGACAGATTGGAACAATTGTTCTATGATGGGAAGATGCGCTTTATCGTGAGGCTATCTGAAGGAGACAAGCATGAGCAAGCGTGCCATCGTGCACATCGAGATTCCTGCCAAGGATCGGCAGGAGGCGATGAAGTTCTACGGCGAGCTATTTGGCTGGGAAACGCAGGAATTCCCCGAGATGCTGTACGCGACCTTCGCCAGCGGGTCGGTAGGCGGCGGCTTCAGCCCGGTCGGGGATTTCCCTGAGATGAACCTCTCCACCAAGCCGGGCGATGTTTTGCTTCACATCGAGAGCGAGGACATTGAAGCCGACCTCGCGCGTATCGAGGAGCGCGGGGGCAAGACCGTTTTGCCCAAGACCGAGATCCCCGGCATTGGCTGGTTTGCCGTATTTGAGGACCTGACGGGCAACCACCTTGCGCTCTTTACGAGCAACGGAAACGAGCAATTTCCGGGGCAGTAGCCGTAGCGGGGCGGCTACGCATATTATCCACTCCCTTGCAGCAGAGCCCTCCGTGCCGGCGGAGGGCTCTTGCCGTGTTGGGGCGGCGCTAGGGCCCCCAGCGTGGCTGCCAGTCTGCGCTCGGCTGCGTGGTGAGCTGCCGCCAGTCGCTGCCGTCCACCCGCATGATGAACACGTTGTTATCCCCACGCAGGTTTGAGGCGAACGCAATCCACTGCCCATCGGGCGAGAAGCTCGGGGCTTTGTTGTTGCCGCCCTCCGTCAGCCGTGTGAGGGCGTCCGGCCCGCACCCCTCGACCTGCTCGGCGCACTCGACCGGCACGAGGAAGATGTCCTTGTCGCCGGGGTCGCCCGCGTAGAAGGCCAGCGTGCTGCCATCCGGCGACCAGTCGCTGCGCCCACCCTCCTGCATGTTCGAGCCGTTCGTCACCTGGCGAACGTTCTGCCCCAACTCGCCCGGCGCGGCGGGCACGTCCATGATGTACAACTCGTTCGTGCCGGTGCGGTTCGAGGCGAAAGCGACCCGCGTGCCGTCCGGCGACCAGGTCGGGTCGAGGTCGTCGGCGGGGTGGTCGGTCAGCCGGGTGATGTTCCCGCCATCGGCGTCCATGACATACACATCCAGCTTGCCATTGAGGCTGCTCGCAAACACGATGCGCGAACCGTCCGGCGAGAGTTCGGGCGCGTAGCTGCCGCCCATGCCATCGGTCAGCTGCACGACCTCTCCGGTGGAGAGGCTCAGCCGGTAGATCTCGAACACGCCCGTGCGCCGCGAGGAGAAGACAACCGTATCGCCATCCGGCCCGAGCGAGGGGTACCAGTCTGTTGCGGCGGTGTCGGTAAGCTGCCGCTGCTCGGAGCCGTCGGCGCGCATAATGCACAGGTCGTCGTAGCTGCCGTCGAAGCAGGTGTAGACGATCAGCCCGGTAGGCTCGGCGGCGGGTGCGGCGGTGATGGGCGGCGTGCCTTCCGGCGGCGCGGCAGGCTCCTCCAGCGCGGGGATGGCCTGCGCCTCGCGCTCCTGCTTGCGGGAGGTGGCGCGTAACAGCACGAAGGCAAACACGGCGATCGCGACAAGCTCGGCGAGCATGATCAGGATGAGGGCGAAGCTGATGAGGTCGGTACGGATGTTGGTGCGCTTACGTGCCACGAGATGCCGTTTCCCTCCTGTTGGTCAAGACGAGACGCCCCGTGCCGGGATGCGTGATCAGGTGATGGCGCGAACCGGCGCTTGCGTGGCTTCCGCACGGGCCTTGATGCCACGCATCTGCTTGCGGCCCATCACAAAGCCAAGTATATCCGAAAGCTGCCACATCAGGTTGGCCCCGAAGGATGGTTCCCACTGTGTCGCACCACGGATGATCAGCCGTGTCGAGTCGCCCGCCTGCCCCTCAAGGTGAAAGACCCACGAACTGAGAACCGGGGCTTCGGCGGTTGCGTCGTCGGGCGTGGCGGTGGGCGCGCTGAACAGGACGAGGGTGCGGCCCGGCACGACCTCGTTCACGTAGAAGCACGGGTAGCCCTCCGGGCCGAGCCGGATGGCGTCGCCGGGGGCCACGTCCTGAAACTCCGGCAGGACGCGGTCCGTGCTGTGGATATCGCACCCGACAAGGTTCTCAAGCGCATCGTAGCTGTACAGGCCACCTCGCCCCTGACCCTGCTGTACGATCCAGGGCCAGACGGCGGCGGGCGGAGCATTCACCGTGATTGCGCGGGTGAAGCGGATCTGGATGGCGTCAGTTCATCGCCGGGCAAGCGGCGAGCGACCTCCTCCGGCGTCGCCCCCCAGCTTCGCATCCAACGCTTGAGCAGCGGCGACAGGGGAATCAGCGCGGCGATCTGCAGCGCCCCGCCAATGCTCTCAATGATCTCACGCGCAGAATAGATGCGTCTGGCTGCCATGAGGCGCTCCATTCTGAGGGCTGGCACCCTCTGACAAAAAACCCCGCCGTGTGGGCGGGGTCGATGTGGAGAAGCAAGGCGGAGCGGGTGGGATTTGAACCCACGGGGCGGGAACCGCCCACGCGCTCTCCAGGCGCGCGCATTAGGCCGGACTATGCTACCGCTCCATACCGCGCCCGATTATACCACATCGCGGGTGATTGTCCACGCCTTCTGCACAGGATCAGTGTTAAACTGGCCCGGCTCTCCCTCCGGTCGACACGTTTTTCGGCAGCCGCTATACTGCGATTGGACCTCGACATAGAAAGGCACGAAAGGCACATCTGCGCTATGAGCGAGTACATTCAAGTCATTACGACTGTGGACAGCCGGGCCGAAGCCCAGAAGATCGCCCGCGCGCTGGTCGAGAAGCGGCTGGCGGGCTGTGTGCAGATCCTCGGGCCGATTAGCAGCACCTACTGGTGGGACGACGAGATCGTTGAAACGGAAGAATACATGTGCCTGATAAAGACGCGCCGCGACCTCTTTACCCCTGTCGAGGGCGCGATCAAGGCCATCCACCCGTATGACGTGCCGGAGATCCTCGCCGTGCCGGTGTCCGGCTCCAGCCAGAGCTATCTCGACTGGCTGAACGGCGAGCTGGTGTCAAGGCGCGAGTAGCGGGCGGGGCGACCTTTACGCTGAGTATCTAAACCAATAGCCGCGAAGTCCATTCGCGGCATTGGCTTTTCTTTGCGGCGTTGGCCTTTTCTTCTGGCCTCGCTAGTTCCAATCCACGCGGACGCGGCTGCGCTCGTTAAGGTGGCGCTCGACGGCGATGGCGGCGATTACGCCGTCTGCCGCTGCGATTACAGCCTGCTTGATGTGCTCGCACAGGAGGTCACCGACGGCAAACACGCCGGGGATCGTCGTCTGTCGCTCGCGGTCCACGACGAGGCAGCCGCCATCCTCGCGCTTCAGCTGGCCGTCGACGAAATCGGTGATCGGCAGGCCGCCCTGCAGGTACACAAACGCTCCTTCGACGGGCAGCACCTCCTCCTCGCCGCCGCGCGGGTGGATGCGCACGCCCTCGACGCGGCTCTCGCCGATGATCTCCTTCAGCCGCGTGCCGAGCCGCACCTCGACCTTGTCGCTCGCCCGCAACCGGGCCTCAAGCTCAGGGCGCGCCTTGAGCGCCGGCGTGGGGGATATCAGCGTGATGCGCCTGGCAAACTTGGTCAGGAACAGCGCTTCTTCCAGCGCCTCGTCGTTGTTGCCGACGACTGCCACGTCCTTCCCGCGGAAGAACGCGCCGTCGCACGTGGCGCAGTAGCTCACGCCCCGGCCTAATAACTCTTCCTCGCCGGGGACGCTGTTCGTGCGGCCCATTGAGCCGGTTGCGAGGATCACCGCGCGGGCGAAGAACGTGCCTGTGCCTGCCTGCACCATCTTCGGGTCGGACTTCAGGTCCACGCCGACGACCTTGTCCGTCAGGAATTCCGCACCGAAGCTCTCCGCCTGCTTGCGCATCGTCTCGACAAGCTCCGCACCACTGATCGGGCCGGGCACGCCCGGGTAGTTGCTGATCTTCGACGTGACGCCGAGCGCCCCCGCCGTCAGCCCTTTGTCGATAACGAGCGTTTTCAGGTCGGCGCGGGCGGTATAAATCGCAGCAGACGCCCCCGCCGGGCCGCCGCCGATAATGATGACATCGTAAGGCTCAGAACCAAGCCCCGTCAAACCCAGGTTCAGATCAAATCCCATGTGTTGTTCCTCCAGCCGCTGCCGGTTCTCGTGTCGATGTTGGCAAGCTGTGCCGGCGACACGCCCCGCCGTGAGGTGGGTGGTCATCCCGGCCTGCTCCGGTATATTGGATGCCTGGGTAAGGAGCACGTTGCAGGCGCCGGAGAAATCTTACAGGGATCTGATGCAAGCGCTCAGGGCAGCCCGGCAAGGTCGATGGAGCCCAGCAGCGAGTCGCCGCCGTCCACGTTGAGCACCGCCCCGGTGATAAAGTCGTTCTCGGCGAGCGCAAGCACGGCCTGCACGACGTTCTCAGGCGTGCCCGCGCGCTCAAGCGGCAGCGCGGCGCTGAGCGCCTCCCAGCGTGCGTCCGGCATGGCGTCGGGCTTGAGGACCGGGCCGGGCACGACCGCGTTGACGCGGATATCCGGCCCCAGCGACTTGGCGAGCACCTGCGTCAGCATGATCAGCCCGGCCTTGCTCACGCTGTGGATGGGGAAGCGGGTCCAGGGCACCTGCCCGGCGACATCCGCGATGTTGATGATCACCCCCGGCGACTGGCGGGCGAGCATCAGGTGGGCGGCGCGCTGGCTGCACAGGAACGGCGCGCGCAGGTTGACGGCCATCACGTAGTTCCAGTCGCTGACGGTTGCCTCAAGGATGTGCCCCGCGAGGAACGTCGAGGCGCTGTTGACCAGCAGGTCGAGCTGGCGGAAGGTGCTCTCCAGCGTGACGAAGATGTGCTCGATGTCGAGCGGGTTGCCGAGGTTGCCCTGTACCGCTTCGGCCTGTACGCCCATCGCCCGTATCTCGTCGAGCGTTTGCCGGGCCTCCGCCTCGCTGCGGTTGTAGTGGATGAGCACGTTCATGCCGCGTGCCGCAAGCCCCAGCGCAATCGCCTTCCCGACGCGGCGTGCGCCGCCGGTCACCAGCGCGACTTTCCCATTAAGGTCCATGCAGATCCGTTCCTTTTCGCTCGGCGTGCCCGGCGCGGGCACAGGGGACAGGTCAACACGGCCCGCCGCTGTTGGCTCGTGTTTAGAAAAAGTTTAGCCCACTTTAGGACTTTTTTAGCGGTTCGCCATTATCCTAGCCGTTAGTAAAGAAGCGTCACAAACTATTCTATTTGTATTGGGTAGGAACTGAAACATCAAGGGCCGTAGATGGCAGCAGCAGGCGCGAACGTATGGGTGATCCGCTGCGACGACGGGTCGTGGGCGGTGCGGCGTGCGGACGAGCCCTCGATGCTGCGCCGGGTGCGCACGCAGGCGGATGCGCTGGCGGTTGGTCAGCGGCTGGCGAGAAGCGAGGGCGTGGACCTGATCGTGATGGGCCACGGCGGGATAACCCGGCTGCCCGCCGGGCAACCGGGCGGACGGCCTGGCAACAACGGGCGTTCATAGGCTGGCGCGGGGCGCGATGAGCTCCCCAATGCGATAAGCGCGAGACGGGGGCGGCTGCCAGGAGCAACCGGGCAGCCGCTTGTCGTATGAGGATGCGTTCGCCGCTTGCACTCCGAGCAACGGCGGCATGGGGAGATGCAACATGATGGATGGAACGTACACGTTCGATCTGGAGCGTATATTCATCGGCAACCTGCCGCTCCTCTTTTTCGTGGAAGTCGTGATGCGTACCACGATCCTGTACATGTGGACGCTCTTCATGCTGCGGGTGACCGGCAAGCGCGGGATGGGCGAGCTGACCGCGCTCGAACTGCTGATCGTGATCGGGCTGGGCTCGGCGGTTGGCGACCCGATGTTTTACCCCGACGTTCCGATCCTGCACGGCATGGCGGCTATCGCGCTTGTCGTGCTACTGCACCACGCGACGGTCATGTTCACGAACCGCTGGCCTCGCGCTCACGATTTCGTGATCGGCAGGCCGAGGCAGCTTGTAGCGGATGGCCGCCTGGACCTCAAAGGCATGGGCGAGTCCCAGATCTCGCGCGAGGAGATCTTTACCGGACTGCGGCAGGAGCGGTTCAGGCACCTCGGCCAGATCCGGCGCCTGTGGGCCGAGCCGGATGGCAAGTTCAGCATCGTGCCCTATGAGGCGGGCGACGTCCGGCCCGGTCTGCCGTTCATCCCGCCCGACGATGTCGAGGCGTCGGTCAAGCACCCGGCAGGTGAGCCCGCGCCGGAGTCGCACGTGTTCGCCTGCGATTACTGCGGCTTTACAGAGGCGTTTGCCGCCGGTGAAGTCCTGCCCGTCTGCCCGCGCTGCGAGCACGACTGCTGGCAGTACGCATCCGACGAGGGCGTGAGGAGCGGGCCCGCCCCGGCGGCTGCTTAAGGGCGCTGCCTTCACAAATCGCGGCGGGATGCGGTACCCTCTTAGGGAATCGTCATGATCCGCTGCTGACCACACAGGGTATAACCACATGGCAACCGAAGACATCCGGCTGGCCGAGTACCAGCTTCGTGTTGACACCGGGACGGGCAGCCTTGCCGGGCTTCGCCTCGGCAACGGGCCGGACATGGTTGGGCACGGGCGCCCCATGCCGCACCTCGGCGCGGCACTCGCCTACGAGCCAATCGAGGGCGCGCCGCGCTACCACAGCCACCACGCGGATAATCACAACCTCACCGTGACGTGCATGCTCGGCCCGCTCCTCATTCACGTCCACTACGCGCTGACCTCCGGCCTGATCGAGCGGCGCGTGACGGTCGAGAACGCCGCCGAGGAGGAGGTTCAGCTTACGGGCGTGCGACTGGTGCTGGGGGGCGTTTCTGCCGGGGAGCCGGACCAGTGCCTGTTCGATGCGCCGGGCAACGTCGTGCGCCCGCGCGTGCCGCTGAGCGTCGCCGCGAGCCAGCCGCCGGGGACGGGCTTCGGCCCGCCGTCCTATGACTACGACTTCGCGCCGGGGAAGGAGCACCGCTGGGGGCGGGCGATTGCCGATGCGCCCGATGTCGGCCCCGGCCTGCTGATCGTCCATAACCCGCTAACACACTGGCACCTGCTGACGTGGTATGTCAGCGACGTGCAGGCCGCCCATCCGTGGGTCAGTGGGGATGGCGCGCATGCGGCGCTCGGCTTTGACGTGGGGCTTGCAGGGTGGCTCGCGCCCGGTGACGCGCTCACGGCGGGCACGCAGTACATCTTCCTGTTCAACGGCCCTTACGAGGACGCGCTCGACGCCTACCGCGCTTACTATCACCACAGCGACCTGCTGCCGACGCTCTACCCGGAGCCTGACCATGCCGCCGACTGGGCGGGCGTGTATGAGGTCCATCCGGGACAGTTCGGGGGCTTTCAGGGGCTGCGGGGGGCGCTGCCCCGCCTGCAGGACCTGGGGATCGACACGTTGTACCTGCTGCCCATTTACGCCCACCGTAACAAGCGCGGCCTGCCCTGGGATGAAAACTGGGAGTCGACGGGCAGCCCGTACGCCATCCACGACTTCCGGCGGCTTGAACCCTCCCTTGGTAGCGAGGACGACTTCCGCGAGTTGGTGCAGGAGGCTCATCGGCAGGGGATGCGCGTGCTTGTGGACCTTGTGCTGCAGGGCTCGTCGCTGGAGTCGCGCTACGTCGAGGAGCACCCGGAGTGGTACGCCCGCAACGAGCAGGGCGAGATGGTCCACTCGCACGGCTGGAATGATACGTGGTCGTTCGACTGGGCCAACCCGGATTACCAGGCGTTTGTGATCGACTACGCGCTGGACATGGTGCGCGCGTTCGACATCGACGGCTTCCGCGTGGACGCGCCGCACGGCAAGGAGCCGAACTGGGCGCGTGGCCTGCCCTACCACGCCAGCCGGACGAACCTCGGCACGTCCGAACTGCTGGAGACGCTACGCGTGCGCCTGCTGGAGGAGAAGCCCTCGGCGACGCTGTACTGCGAGCTGTTCGGCCCGCTGTGGGTGCGCTCGCATGACATCTCGAACGACTACCACGTGTGGGCGATGGCCCTGCAGATGTTCGAGCGGCGGCTGCTGCCGTACGAGTTCGGCGAGTACCTTGCCGACTACTGGCGGGTGATGCCGCACACCGCCGACGGTACGCCGACGCCGCGCATCTGCTTCACCGAGACGCATGACACACGAAGCTGGCCCGCCTACGCGCTGCGCGGCAGCGACATCGAGCAGGCGCTGCTCGGCATTCTGGTGATGAGCGGCTTCGTGCCGATGATCTGGTCCGGGCAGGAGGCGCGCCAGCACGACTTTCTGCGGGGGCTGCTGCTCGCGCGGCGGAACAGCCGGGCGCTGCGGCGCGGGGATTTCGGCTTCAACCGCGTCGAGGTGGACGACATGGGGCACTACCGGCGCTCGCAGGGCGACGCCCCCGCCGATCATGTCTTCACGGTGCTGCGCACGTACGAGGACGAGGCGCTCTTCGGGGTGTGCAGCCTGTTCCCGGAGAAGATCACGTACCGCTTCAGCCTGCCGGTAGACGACCTACCGCTCGACCCGCGCCAGCGCTACCGGCTGCGCAACCTGATCAGCTACAACTACTGGAACGAGTTCGGGCGGACGGAGTGGACGGTGGACGATCTGCGCTCGTTTAAGCTATCGCCTAACATGTTCGAGCCGCTGATCTTCCGGCTGGAGCCGCTGGGGCGCTAGCCGGTGCGTGGCAGGGCGGCGCGCTCGCCTGTTATACTGCCCAAAAACTGGAAGACCCACCATGCCCCTCACCCTCGAACAGCAGAACGCTTACCGCGAGCGCTACACTCGCCTGCGGGCCGGCTGGCAGCCGGCGACCGCGCGCTATGAAGCTCTGATCCGCGAGCGGCTCGGGCCCGGCACCCGCCTGCTAGACCTCGGCTGCGGGCGCGGCGGCGTGCTGGAGCAGCTTGGCGAAGCGGCAGGCTGCGCGCTGGGCCTCGACCCGGATCATGCCTCGCTCGTCGAGCACCGGCTGCCCGCGCTGCCCCGCGCCGTCGCCTCTGCCGGGGCGCTGCCGCTGCCCCGCGCCAGCGTGGACCTCGTGATCTCAAGCTGGGTGCTGGAGCACCTGCCGCAGCCGGAGCACGCCTTCCGCGAGGTAGCCCGCGTGCTGCGGCCCGGCGGCGCGTTCATCTTCCTGACGCCCGGCGCGGCCAGCCCGGCGGCGCTCGTCAACCGGGCGCTACACCCCCTGCAGGCCTGGCTCGTGCCCCGGCTGTACGGGCGCGACGAGGCGGACGCCTTCCCGGTGGTGTACCGCGCGAACAGCCCACGCCGGATCGAGCGGCTGGCGGCGGATGCGGGGCTGCGGCTCGCCGCGCTGGAGATGATCGAGGACCCGACCTACTTCGCCTTCCACCCGGCGCTGTTCTGGCTCAATACGGCGCTCGTGCAGGTGCTCCCCCGCGCGATGGCGGAGCACATCGTGGGGGTGTGTGTCAAGCCGGGCTAAGGCCGGGCCGCTATCGTCTGCTCTGCACCTTAGCTCCCCCGGCGGACCACACCTTGGTCATACTCGCACATATCACCTGCTGCACTAAAATAAAGGTAAGGGGATATGCCGGGGCATGGCGCGAATCTCACGGAGGGGGAGCCAAGAGGGGAGCAACATTGTTGGAAGCGGCTGCACGTGCTCCGATGGCTGCTGTGCTGGCAGCGGTGATCATAATCGCCGCCGGCGTGCTGTTCCTGATGTGGCGAGATATGCAGGCAGCTATCCAGAGTGCCAAGCGCGAGGTGAAGGAGCGCGAACGCGCCGAGCAGGCGGAACGGGAACAGCGAGAGCTGGCGGAGGCGCTGCGAGACTCGGCGGCGGCGCTGAACAGCACGCTCGATCTGGACGAGGTCCTCGACCGCATCCTGACAAACCTGGAGCGGGTGCTGCCGCACGAGGCGGCCAGCATCATGCTCATCCGGCAGGGCATGGCCCGCGTCGTGCGGGTGCACAGTAACTCCGAGCGCGGCTACGAAGGCCCCAGGCCGAACACGCAGATCAGTGTGCAGAACACGCCCAACCTGCGGGCGATGGTCGAGTCCGGGCGCGCGCTGGTCATCCCGGACGTGTCCCAATACCCCGGCTGGAGGCGGCTGCCGGGGGGCGAGTGGATCGCCTCGTACGCGGGCGCGCCGATTTCCGCCGAGGGGCAGGTCATCGGCTTTATCGACGTGGTCGACTCTAAGCCCGGTGCGTTTTGCCCGGAGCACGCACGCCCGCTCCAGGCCTTTGCCGATCAGGCGGCCATCGCCATTCAGAACGCGCGGCTGTACGAAGAACTGGAGAACTACAGCAACATCCTCGAGCAGGCGGTGCGGGAGGCGACCGCCGAACTGGTGCAGGCGGTCGACCGGGCGCGGGCCGTCCTCGACAACAGCCCGGATGCCATCCTGCTGCTCGGCGAGGACAACGAGATCTCGGCTGCCAACCCGGCCTTCTTCCAGATGTTCGGCTATGATCGCCAGACCATGCGAACCCTGCGCCCCGTCGATCTCGTCGCGCCGGGGGATGCTGAACGCTTCCAGCAGGTGCTGCGGGCGGTGATGGACGAGGGGCAGCCGGGGCGCTTATCACTCACCGCGCAGCGCCAGGACGGGAGTTCCTTCGACGCAGACGCCGCGCTTGCGCCGATCCCCGGTCGTGAGGGGCGGCCCGGCGGGGCGGTCTGCACCTTCCACGACATCACCGGGCTGAAGAACATCGACCGCATGAAGGACGCCTTCATCTCGACGGCAGCGCACGAACTGCGCACGCCGCTCACGTCAATTCTGGGCTTCAGCGAAATCCTGCTGAACCGCCCGATGTCGGAGGCGCGCCGCGAGCGCTACCTCAGCACGATTCACCGCCAGTCCTCACACCTCGCGCAGATTATCGACGAGATGCTGGATATTTCCCGGCTCGAAGCGGGCGAGGGGATGACGCTCAAGCCTGAGCCGGTTGATATGGTCGAGGTGGTCAGCGAGGTGCTGGAGCCGTTCTATACCTCCTCACCGGCCCATACGATCCGGTTTGAGCCGGAGCCCGGCGTGCCGCCTGCGCTCGGCGACGCGTTCCGGCTGGCGCAGGTCGTGCGCAACCTCGTCTCCAACGCGATCAAATACTCGCCGGATGGCGGCACGGTAACGGTATCCGTGCGAGGGGTAGATGGCGGCGTGGAGGTCAGCGTGGCGGATGAGGGCGTGGGCATCCGGCCAGAGCAGCAGGCGCGCATTTTCGACAAGTTCTACCGCGTCGAAGCGCCCAACACTGCGATCCCCGGCACCGGGCTGGGGCTGTCCATCGCCAAGCTGATTGTCGAGGCGCACGGCGGGACGATCCAGGTTCAGAGCGAGTTTGGTGTGGGCAGCACCTTCTCGTTCACGATCCCGGCGGTGGAAGGGGAGTCGGGTTGATCCACGAATGGCACGAATGGCAGGAATGATTCTGCGTGCATGATGAGACCCCCCAATCGGGCGGCGAGGCTGTCACTGCCCGGTTGGAAGGGAGGCGAAGCGCCGCGAATGTGCAAAACTGCCAGCGCCGCGAATAAACTTCGCGGCTAGAGGTGAGGGCAATCGATGCGAAGCGTCGCGCATCGGGTCGGAATGAGGGGGCGAAGCACGCGAACTTCGCCCCTTCGCATCCTGTTCGTACCTGACCCGCGCGATTATGATTCCTCGGTCGGGGTCGGCTCGGCGTCTGCCGGCGGGGCGCTTGCGAGGATCTCATCAAGCTGTTCCTGCGCAAAGGTGAGAATGGCGTCGTTGTCCGCCTGGCTTGCCTGCTGCTCGCCGCGCCCGGCGAAGATCATCTGGCGGATGGGCGCGCCCTCGGCGGGCGGCTCGGCGGTGGCGGGCGGGGTGGTCCCGTCGCCCTCGTTAGTGCCGGGCGTCGCCTGGACGCTCTCGTCTACCGTGAACTGCTGGAGGTCGTCGAGCCAGGCGTAGAGCTGTGCCAGTTCATCGGCGTTGAGCTGTACCTCGCCAAGCTCCTCGGGCATCGCAGCATCGCAGGAGTAAGCGCGGACCGTGCCCGTCGAGTAGATCAGCACGTCCTGACAGACCTGCTCCGAGCCGCCCTCCTGGTGCATCAGCAGGGCCAGGCCCAGTTCGACGGAGCGGCGGCCTGAGGACGACTCGACAGCGGTCAGCCGCGCCCACTCGGCGATCATGCGCTGCTCGGCTTCGGTCGCCTCGGTTTCACCCTGACCCTCAAAGGCAATGCTGCCCGCCGGGGTGTCCGCCTCGAAGGCTTGGTATGTCGAGACAAACCCGGCAAGCTGCGTGGCGCGGTCCGGGTCAACGAATGCGTCCATCAGCGCCGGGCCGTTGCACAGGCCGTAGACCACGCCCTCAGGCCCCAGCGTGGCGACCTGGCAGGGCGCCTCGTTGGACTGCCACGTCATGGATACCTCGGCCAGTGCGACGTCGGGCGCACCGGCGAGCGCCACACGCTGGCCCGCCGCGTCGATGTGAAGCTCGTACTCGCCGCCTTCCGCCTCCAGTATCACGCTGTAGCCGGGGATGGTCTGATCCTCACACAACTCCTCTTCAAGCGGCAATCCGAGGCAGGTGTTCTCCCACTCCACTTCCTCGTAATCGATAACGGTGATCTCGTTCGGCATGAGGTTCAACTGCTGGGCGAGCACCTCCTGCGCGACTATCACCGGGATGGGCACCTCCGGCGTTGCTGCCTCGTCCTCATCCGTGTCCAGGTTCGGCGTGCCGATGGAGACAGCCGGTTCGGTCGGCTCGGCTAGTTCTTCTGGCGCGGTGTCCGGCGTGACACCTTCGCCCGTGCTGCCGTTATTCTGGGCCGGATTGGCCCCCGCACAAGCTGCGAGCAGCAGCGCAGCCAGCAGGGCGAGCGCAGCCGCCAATTTCTTCTTCATCTGGAAATGCTCCGATTCTGTTGTGTTAGCACGAAAGTTATGTTTCGACGATAACAAACGCGGGGCGGATTTCCCACCGATTTGGCTGGCGATACGACACTTTTTAGATTCGCGTGCTTCGGCCCCTCATCCCGCCGACCACCTTTGGTGGTCCGCACCCTTCTCCCACGAGAGGTGAGAGCAATATCCTCACGACCTGTTTTGCCAAACTGTCGTATCGCCAGCCGATTAGGGAGGTCTGCCTAACCTGTCGTTTTCATCCCGGCGGCGATGCCGTTGACGGTTGCCAGCGCCGCGTCGAGCAGGGCTGAGCGCTCGCCGCGCGCCTCGCGGCCCTGCCGCAGATCGCGCAGCAGCGTCACCTGAATGTAGTTGAGCGGGTCCACATAGGGGTTGCGCCGGTCGATGGAGCGCTGCATCACCGGGGCGTTGTCGAGGAGCCTGTCCTGCTCAAGGATGCGGTTGAGCCAGGTACGCGTCCGCTCGTACTCCGCCTCGATCTGCGAGAAGATGCGGTCGCGCAGGTCCGGGTCCTCTACCAGCCCGTTGTACAGCCGGGCGATGGTCATATCGGACTTGGCGAGGTCCAGGTGCACGTTCTCGATGATCGCGTGGAAGAAGCGCCACCGGGCGAACATCTCGCGCAGCGTGGCGAGGCCATCCTCATGCGCGCCCGCGCACGCCTCCAGCGCCGTGCCGACGCCGTACCAGCTAGGGATGATGGCGCGGTTCTGCATCCAGGAGAAAACCCACGGGATGGCGCGGACCGCCTCGAAATCGCCGGAGCGGCGTTTGGCCGGGCGGGAGCCAATCGGCAGGCGAGAAAGCTCCTGTATGGGCGTCGCCTGCTGCCAGTACTCGAGGAAGCCGGGCGTTTCGTATACCAGCTTGCGGTAGGCGGCCTGTGAGGTGCGGGCCATCTCCTCGCACAGATCGTGCCACTCCGGGCAGCAGAAGTCTTCCGGCTCCATGGCGGAGGCGATCAGCGCAGCATTGAAAACCTGATGCAAATGACGGCGGGCTATGGCCGGGTTGCTGTAGCGGTAGGCGATGACCTCGCCCTGCTCGGTGATGCGGATGGGCCCCTTCATCGCGGCGGGCGGCTGCGCGAGGATCGCGAGGTTGGCCGGGCCGCCGCCGCGCCCGATGCTACCGCCCCGCCCGTGGAACAGCTCCAGCAGCACGCCGCGCCGCTCGCAGACGTCCGCCAGCGCCTGCTGCGCCTTGTACAGCCCCCACTTGGACATCAGGTAGCCGCCGTCCTTCGCGCTGTCCGAGTAGCCGATCATCACCTGCTGGCGGCTGCCGCGCGCGGCGAGCACCTTCGCGTAGGCCGGGTTGTCATACAGCGCCGTCAGCGCAGCCGGGGCGTGGTCAAGGTCTTCAATGGTTTCGAACAGCGGCACGAGGTCCACATCCCGCTCGACGCCTACCTCGCTGGCGAATAGCAGCATGGCGAGCACGTCGCTGGCGTGCCGGCTCATGCTGGCGATGGCGCTGTCAAGCGCGGCGGGGCCGTAGCGCCGGTGCGCCTCGGCGACGGCGCGCCACGTGGCGATCACGTCGTTGGTGTCCCCGGAGAAGCGCGGTTCGGCGGGAAGAAGCGGGCGTGGCGAGAGGATCTCCCGCGTGAGGAGCGCCTGTTTCTCCTCCTCGGGCAGCGCGAGGTAGTCGTCCGCGATGCCGTATGCCCTGAAGATCTCCGCTATCGCCGCCGCCGTGCGCCGGGCGTCCTCGCGCACCTCCAGCGGGGCGAGGTGCAGCCCGAACAGGCGCACCTTCTCCATCAGCCGCCCCACGTCGCCCCGCGCGATGCGCTCGCCCCGGTTCTCCAGCAGGCTGGACTGGACGAGGCGGAGATCGGCGAGCAGGTCTTCACCGCTGCGGTACTCGTCGGCCTCCATCCGCCGCCAGATCTGCTCCATCTTTTGCCGGTAGATCTCGCCGGGGTAACGCTCCTCCAGGCCGGAATTTTTCACCGACTCGCGCAGCGCCTCGGACACCCCTACCTCGTGAACGGATTGGGTGAGGTGCTCGCGCAACAGGCGCACGTCCTCCAGGTAGACGCTGCGCACGGCGTGGCGCAGCGTGGCGAGCGTGTGCAGAGTCGTTTCCGGTGTGACGTTCGGGTTGCCATCCCGGTCGCCGCCGACCCAGGTGGCGTATTGCAGCAGCACGGGCAGGTCGCTCCAGTCCTCGCCGGGGTAGATCTCCGCAAGCAGACGGCGGAACTCCTCATGGATGTCAACGGCGACGTCCATGATGGTGGAAGTCAGGAAGTAAATGCCGAAGTCCACCTCATCGGCGACGGTCGGGCGGGAGGCGCGGGTGGGGCGCGTCTGCCACAACTCCTCGATCTCGGCGGCGAGGTACTCGCGCAGCGCGGTCTGCTCACGCGGGAGCAGGTTGACGCGGTCGCGCCGGTCGAGCATGTCGGCAATGTGCCGCAGCTTGACGAGCACCTCCTTGCGCTTGGCCTCGGTGGGGTGGGCGGTCAGCACGAGCCGCACGCGCAGCCGCCCGAGCAGGTCGCGGACGTCGGCTGCCGTCATGCCGCGTGCGTGCAGCAGGCGCAGCGCCTCCTCCAGCGACTCTTTCAGCACGCCACTGGCCTCGCGCTCGCGCAGCACGCGGATGCGCTGCTGGTCCTCCGCGATGTTGATCAACTGGAAAAAGATGCTGAACGCGCGGATGAGTATCCTGAGCGAAGGCAGGTCCTGTGCTTCGATCAGGCGGGTCAGTTCGGCGGTGGCCTGTGCGTCGCCCTGTCGGCTGGCCTTGGCAGCGAGCCGCACCCGCTCGACAAGCTCAAGCGCGGCGTCGCCGTGCTGCTCGCGGATGACCTGCCCGAGCAGGTCACCAAGCAGGTGGATGTCGTCGCTCAGGGCGCTGGAGTTATTCGGTTCGTCGGCCATGCTCAGATAACCTAACGCTGTCTCCGGGTTGGCTGGGTGAGTGGATTCTATCGCGCGGGGAGAGGCCCCGTAAAGGAGTGAAGGATTCTCCACTGAACCGCCCTATTTGTTTGGTGACCTCCTTCACAATGCAGTAAGCTTGAGGGAACCTGAGAGCTTTGGTATCCGTCATAAGAAGGAGATCTTTTCCACCGGGTGGCAGGTGAAACAACACTGCCAAGCTGATATGATGCTGTTGTGGCGCTGCTGCGCCCGGTGATTGAGAGCTGTTCTGCAGGGCAGGTCTTGATGAAACGATTGCTGAACATTGTGCCGGTGCTGATCATCCTTGCTGTTCCGGTGGTAGCCTGTACCTTTACCGCCGAGACGCTCCTCCCGCGCCTCGACGCGGCGCTGGCCGCCGATGACGGCGATGCGCGGGCGATGGACGCGCTGCCCGTCATGCCGCCGGAAATCCAGACGTTTGAGCTGGAACCGGGCGAGGACATCATCGTCGGCGACAGCATTACCGCGACGTGGGCGTCGCTTGGCGGCGAGGTCCAGCTTTGCCTGCACGCCGAGCGCCCGGAGGGCGGTCAGCAGCATTGCTATGATGGCCTGCCACCGGCAGGCTCGCTTGGCGTGCGCGTGGACAGGTCGCTCTCTGGCGCGCTGTCGGCTCGGCTGACGGTCACGTCGGCGCGGATGGGCAGCGTTGAGCAGACCGTGGATCTCGGCATGGTGTGCGTCGGCAGGTGGTTCACCACGCCGGTGGTTGAGCGCTGCGCCAGCCAGCCCGTGCTGGAGACAGAGGCGGCGGCGCAGCCCTTTGAGCACGGCTGGATGCTGTGGCTGCGCGATATTGGCCGGTACTTCGTGCTTGCCGACGAGCCCGCCGAACCGGGCACGGGCCGCCATCGTCTGCTCATGACGAGCGACCCGCTCAACGTGACGCAGGACACCGCCGACAGCGTCGAGGCACCGCCGGGCCTTGTGGCCCCGGTCAGTGGCTTTGGCAACATCTGGCGCGGCGACGCCTTCGGGACGGGCTACCGCGAGGTGCTGGGCTGGGGTATTGAGCCGGAGTTTGCCTATACCGCGCTGTATCAGTGTGACGACGACCCTGAAGCGCCGACCTGCTACGTGACCCACCCGGACGGCTGGGTGGTGGTGCTGCACCCCGACGGCTCGTGGTCAGAGGGGGAGACGCTGCGAGCGTACGAGTTCTCTGAAAGCGACGAGCCATAAGAGGTGTACCGGAGAACCCCTCCGCCAGGCTGACAACAGAAACCCCCGCCGAATGCCGGCGGGGGTTTTGCTTTCAGAGGGTAGGGGCGGGCGGCCTGCTACCTGCCGCGACCTTGCCCGTTACCACGGCCATTATTGCCATTGCCGTTGTTGCCGCGCGCGCTGGGGTTGCCCGGCCTGTCATCCCGGTGGCCGGGCGGGATGTTGCCATTGCCGCGCCCGTTGTTCTCGTTGTTGCCGTTATTCCCTCTGCCGTTACCCGGTCCATCCTCCCGGTGGCCGGGCGGGATGTTGCCATTCCCGCGCCCGTTGTTCCCGTTGCCGTTGCCATTACCGTTGCCGGGGCGCTCACCCTGCGGCTCGGCGGTTGGCTCGGCAGGCGGGCTTTGAGGCTCATCATCAGCCGCGTCGTCGCCTTCAACGGTCGGCTCGTCGGGCGCGCGGAGTTCGCGGTCGCCGGGGTCGCTGATGTTGTGCGGGTTCCGGCCCTTGCCGATGCGCCC
>Ga0134098_1000399_pt1 | contig 46486 bp, 63 predicted proteins | sample 9_3taG_FD_94456 | JGI IMG/M metagenome (GOLD analysis project Ga0134098, IMG submission 94456) | Switchgrass degrading microbial communities from high solid loading bioreactors in New Hampshire, USA - 9_31_10_142_A3 metaG | ecosystem: Engineered > Bioreactor > Semi-continuous > Anaerobic >... | reverse complement strand
TTGTAGACGTCCACGATCGCGCTCACCTGTTGAGCAACGTCGAGTTCGTCGTCTTGGTTCCCTGAGTTGGGAGCTGCACCGACACCTTCTGCTCCGGATGCTTTGTAGTCCTTTGCAGAGTTGTCAAGGTGCTGTTTGCCGAGCTGGGCCTGCTTCTGTAAAGCCTTCAGGGAGAGCTCTGCTGCTGTGCAAGGCTTCTCGCCATATTTGGCCTCAGCCACGAGCTGGGGATCGCCGACCGCTGCCTCGATGCTCTCGATTTCCTTAATGCGAGCTCTTTCGGCTGCGATGGCCTCGGCTGTAGCTGCTTCCCTTGCGGCCGCTTCAATTTGAGCGACGAGCTCAGGATGCTGCTGTCTTAATTCTTCGAGTGTCATGGTTTTCTTGCCTCCTTCATTGGATTTTGGTTTTTCTATTCCAGCCGCGGAGCCTTTAGGCGCTGCGGATGAAATGCTTTTTACCGGGATATTTCCGGGAATATTGTGCAGCCCTTTGATGTTGTGCTTTATGCCATTGACAAGCAGTACGGTCTTGTCTGCACTCATGACCATTTGAGGGCCTGAGCCTTCCAGTAATGTGTCGGCGAAGCCCTTCTCGATCGCTTCTTTGCCCGTCATCCATGTCTCCTTTGTCATCATGGAACGAAGGGTTTCCACGTCGGTGCCGGTCTTTGCTGAGTAAATCTCAGCGATGGCCCTTTCAGCTGCGTCGAAGCCCTTGATGATCTGCTTGAGCTCGGTTATGTTGTAATAATCATAAAACAGGCCGCTGACTCCGTGGATCATCACAAGGCTGCCGGGATATACCGCCACCTCGTCGCCGCTGCACATAATAACGCTGGCAGCGCTGGCCGCGATGCCCTCGACGATGACCTTCTTGGTTCCTGTGAGGCCCTTGATGGCGTTGTGAATTGCGATGCCGGTGTAAAGATCGCCGCCCACACTGTTGAGCTTGATGGTGATCTTGCTTTTCCCCTTGACGACTTCCAGATCTTCAAGGAAGCCCTCGGGGGTGATATACAGTCCGGGCAGTGGTTCACCAGTCCACCAGTCTGTCGGCTGGCTGCTCATTATTTCGCCGTAAAGGGTGATCTCGCCCTCGTCGTCGGACACGGACGCGATATTCCAGAACTTTGGCGCGGTAGCCGGGGCCGCCTGTGCTCCGTTAATCATCCGGAGCGTTTTTCTTTTTTCCATTGTCATCACCTTCCTTTATCGCTTCGAGTATTACGGCTTTGACGGCGTTGGTGAGCTGTGTGCCACCGCCTTCCATGATGCCATTCGCCTCCGCGAGTTTGGCGTTTTCTCGTGCGAGCTGCTCGATGTTTGCCTCCCATTGGCCGCCGTTGAGCCTGATGGTTGACTGTTCTCGAGTTGTGAAGCCTTCGCCGACTGCGAGGATCTCGGCCGTGATTTCCTTGACCGGATCGAGCTGTCCTTGGCTTGGGCCGATCCATTCGCATCCGAGCCATGCAGCACGGATCCCCGGATCAGAGAAAAAGCCGGGGGCAATTATTCGGCCACGGGCCACCGCTTCGGCCATCCATACCTCGTAGATGGGGCGGCAGAAGTCATTCGCGAACCATTCGCGGCGCATCTTGAACGCCTTCCATGCTTCCAGCAGTGCGGCCCTGCTTGCCGAGTAGCTTGCATTGAACGCCTTGAGTAATAGGTCGGCCGGTATTTCCAGAGCTGCGCCCACTTGCTCGCATATAGCACGGGTGAAGGCATCGAAGCCGCTGGACGGTCTCTTAGGATCTGCAAAGGTGACATCCTCGCCCGGTTTCATGATGTTGATCTGGCCCGGGCCCATTTCGTACTCATTGGGATCCGTTGATACTTCCTCTGTATCGCCGCCGACCTCATTGAACGGCATATCTGCCGGGTTTGACTCTGTTTTTATGAAGGCAGTAAAAAAGCTCTCGACGACTGCCGCCGTCAGTTCGCTCTCTGTATACCTCCTGAGTTGTAGCAGAGGTTCAATCACCTGCGCGAGATAACTGACGCCACGATATTGATCCGGGCGCTCTGAACTCATGACATGCACGATGTTCGGCAGTCCTGTCAGCTCTCCATATGCCAGCACGCGCTTCCACTCGGTAGGCTCTGAGCTATACTGGAGGGGGTATGTGTTCCGGATATGATAGGCCACGATCCTGCCGTCTTTGTCTACCTCAACGCCGTCATATATTCGGTTCCCGTCCTTGGTCTTGCCGAACGTGTTGATCGGGCCCATGGCTCCGGCATAGTCCGGAGTGGCCACACGATCGGCCTCAATGAGGTGGATCCGCAGGCTATACGGTTCGAGTGGGGTGACGGGGTATTGCTTGAATAACGCAAAGACGTCGCCACTGGTCAGCCACGAAACAAGTGCGAGCTGCTGCATGGCATAGAAGTCATTGATGCCGGTGGCATCGCAGGCGTGCTTGCGCGTAGCCCATAGAGCAAATTCAGCCTCGGTCTTTTTCTGCCATGCCTCTGCTTCTTCAGGAGATAGTCCCAGTCGTTCGCGGTCGATCCTGCTTTTCGGTTTCAGGCCGATGCCGATGACATTTGTGCGGTTGGTATTGATGGCGCTGGTTGCGATCGGTGCGGCCATATAAAGCATACGAGCTCGCTGCCGGAGGGTGAAGTTGTTCTGGTCGATGTCCTCGTGAGGGCTGCCGCTTGGCGCGTTAAAACCTTTGAGCGATTTCCTTTGCCAGCTGGCACCAGCTTCCCCGTAGCCCTTATTTATTGGCCGAGCTGCCGCTTTTGCGTTTGGCTTTGCTATTTGTTCGATGGTGCTCACCTCCTTCAAAAATATTTGAGCAGGGAAGGGAGAGAAAGGAGCAAAACTCTCCCGGCCCCGCTATATGTTAAAGCCCCGGGGAGGGCGTTTAACCAGTTTTACCAGTCTCTGGGAACGACGCCGACTGCTCGGCGTGGTTTGCCGCCGGCGAGTTCTGCCTCGAGCTCTGCGATTTCTTGTTTTAATTCTTTGATAGTGTCCCGGATCGCTGCGAGGTCGGTGTTGTACCTCGTCAGGTTTCTGGATCCGATGCCATAGCTTTGGACGCCGCCGCTGAGCATTTCCGCTTCGCGTTTCAGGTAGAGGGTTAGCCTTTCCCTTGCACTCGTCAGGTCGGCGGTGATGGCTTCCTTGGTTCGCATTGTCGTCACCTCCTTGACTGTTACCAGTCGTCAAAAATATCGCGCTTTTTGCGCGGTGGTCTTGGCTGCTGCACCGGTTTCAGTTTTTGCGGCTCGGCCAGTCCTTTGAGTCGCCGCTCGACGGCGTCCATGTCCGGGTCGATGATCTTCAGGCCGGCCATGGCATAGTTGCGGCAGTCGAGGGCCTCGTTCCGGGTATGGCCCGGCAGCTTCTCCCACATCCACTTGCTGCCTCTTTTGGTGTGAGTGAGGACGAGCTTCTCGGAGAGTAGCCCATTGAAGTAGTTGCTGTCATACCCGCGATCCTCACCACGAGGGAAGTGGCAATACTTCGGGCCCTTTTCCTGAACCTTGAGGGAGCTCATGATCGACTCTTTTCCAGAGTCGACGCCGATCGTGTAAAGCCAGCAATAAATCCTCTTGTTGTCTTTGATAGGCACCTTTGTCGGCGGGCTCACATATGGGATCCCGTCGCCGCCTTTTCCTTTGATGGCGAATACACGTTTTGCCTGCCGCTCCCGGCACGCCTTGTAAACTTCCTGAGTATAGTGACCACCTGAGTCGACGCAGGTGATGGAGATCTTCAGGCCGCGCCCGTTCTTGAACTTATAAACGTGGTCGATGACATCGTCAAGCCGCTGCCATACTTCCGGCGTGTCCGGCTTTCCCATGATGTAGCCCTTTTTTATGCCCCACGTTTCACCATAATGGCCATGACCGACGACCTCATACTCGAGACGATTGTCCTGAGTATCGACGCCGCAGGTGAGAACGAGGACTCCATCTGGCAGCTCCGCATCGTACTCCTCGCGACGGGCCAGCATGGTGTCCTCGTCCTCGATGTCGCCACGATCTTCCCATAGTTCACCGAGCAGGGTATTGTATACGACCTTCAGCTTCTCGGGGTCATGCTTGGCCTCGAGGAACCTCCGGACGATTTTCTCCCATGGCATCCACGGGCTTGAGAAAGCATTGAGCCAGAATGACCGGATCCCGTTCTCATATGCTCCCGGGTTCTCGGCAATCCAGCGCGCCGGTTGTTTCCGCATGACCTCCTCAGAGGATAGGCAGCCGCATGAAGGGCAGGCCCAGTTGACGCTTGTCACCTTGTAGGTCTTGCGGTTGTGTACTTTAACGACCTTAAAGTCGAATTTGATATTATCGAATACAATATTGTGCCATTCGCCACACTCAGGGCACTGATGGCACCAGCGCTCCTGCGTACCGAGATAAAACGACGCCTCGATATTGCTGGAGCCTTTAATGGTCGGCGTGCTGACCTCGACAGCCTTGGCGTTGTAGAATGTGGCCTGTCTGGCCTCAGCCAGTGACCACGGATCTCCCTCGGTGCCGGCACTAATGGCCCAGCGGTCGCGCTCGTCGCCCAGTATGTAACGGGCCGGAGTTGATGCCAGAGCTGAGGCGCTGTTCGAGCCGGTGATCGTCAGCATACCACCGGGGAAGGCTTTCTGGAGGATCGTGTTGCCGCTGTCTCTTGTCTTTACGTCTGAGACTTTTGCCTTCAGAGGCTTGCTGTCTCGGATCATGGGAGCGATACGGAGGCGGCTGAACTTCCGGGCATCCTCAAGGGTAGGTTGGACGAATAGGATGCTCCCGGGGTCTTGGTCTATGATGTAGCCGATGATGTTCAGTATGAGCTCAGACTTTCCGACCTGCGACGCTGCAACCATAACGATCTTGTGCACCTTCGGATCATTGAAGGCTTCCATCGGTTCCTTCAGATATGGGGTTCTTGAGGTTCTCCACGGCCCTGCCTCTGCCGAGTTCTCGGGTGAGAGGCGGCGGTTCCTGTCGGCCCATTCTGCCACGGTGAGGCTCTCGGGTGGTGCGAAGTTCTTTACCGCTCCCGAGATAGCAGCGTTGAGCCTCTCGATCTCCCGCTTAGTCGCTCGGGTCATCGTCCTCCAGCTCTCTCCAGCCTTGGCGATCCCTTACCCGCCGTTTGTATGCCTCGGGATCGTATCGGTAGTTCGCGAGCTCGTTGAGGATGTGGTGGCATTCCTTCTTGATAAGCTCCGAAGCCTCCGCGGCTGTTGTTGTGTTGGCAGCGTCAACAGCGAGACGCCCGGGCAGGGCCATGATCATACTCCGGATCGTATATACCAGATCCATGGTCATCGCTTCGACGTCCTCGCTGCGGTGCATTTTGCCCTCCAGCTCCTTGAGCTCAAGCTCGGCCATTTTTGCCTTGCTTTCCTTCAGGTCAGCTTCAGCCTTCAGCTTCCGACTTTCGGAACCGTCGTCCTTTTTAGCTTCCCGGCCGTTGGCTTTGTCTTGGAGGTATCTGATATATTTCTGAATAGTAGGGAGCAGGTCGTACCTGTTCGCATTACCGACGCGGATGGTGTTGATGATGCCCTCCTGTGTGAGCTGCTGCACCCGGCGAACTGACACGCCGAACAGCTTGGCAATAACGTCGGCTTTCTGCGCATTTATCGGCGTTCTGCTTCCTTCACTTTCCGGCATGGCGTTCACTCCTTTCCTGCCGATTTTGCGTAACGAAACGCCCTGAAAAAATTTTTCCTTGACTACACGATTCCCGGGCTCGCCAGCACCGCAGGCGAAAAAGGATCAGCGGAAGTACCTTGCGCATTTGGTTGCGCGTCTGATCGTTCCCTGTGCGTTTATTTTGGCCTGTATTCGTTCCTTTTGGGCTTGGACGATATATTTGGTCGGCTTGGTCGGTTATCGTGCGTCTGATGCCATTCTGGAGCTTTTGTGTGGCTCCTATTTGCCTTGCTTGGCCATGGCTTGTTTGATGTGGTGCTCCAGCCTCTTGGTGAGGCCCTCGTCGATGTTCTTTTGGATTTGAGCAGCGACGTCCTCGTTGGTGATCATCTGCGGGATGCTCAGCGTCTTGACGGCTTTGATCGGTGTGCGGCTTTGGCCCACCCTTTGGAATGGGATGTCGGCCGTTCCTTTGTTGGTGCCGAGGAACACGTTGGAACCGAGCGCCTTGCGTTGGCCCCTGAAGATCTCGGCCGTGACTGTATAGCTCTTGGCCCTCCTGATAGTTTTCCCGGTTTCGTCCTTTGTCGATTTCGGTCTGGACTTTGGCTTCATGTTGAAGTGTGTCGGCGTCAGGACTCGGCCGGAGAATGTGAGCTGCACGTTGTCGACCATTAAGCCGGCGACGACGATCTTGCCGACGGGCTTGGCCGATGTCTTGGCCTTGGTGATCTCCGACTTCTTGATCCCGTAGGTCTGACTGACGGCAGCTGCCACCCATGCAGGAGCTCGGCTTTTGAAGTCGCTCGTCGTTCGCTTGATTACCGTCTCGCTGTCCTTGTTGATCTTGTGGAGCTCTTTCACGAGGTTGGCATATCCCTTGAGTCTGATGTTCATGGATCCGCTGGTTTTGGATGCCATGACGATCCCTCCTTTTGGGCAAATAAAAAACGCCGGGGAGTTGTATTCCCTGACGTTTTTCGGTTATCCTTTGGACGTTTGGCGGTCGACCGGCGGTCGCTCTCCGTACGCTCTCCGGATTTCTTCACGATATACCGTAACATCGTTCGCCATATATTTCAATGCCATTTTATACGGTTTCCTCTCATTTTGTCCGTTTTGAGGCGCTGTGTGCCTTTTCTGGCGTGTTTCTCGGCTCTGGTATAGGTTTACCCTTTGAGCTTTCTCCAGCCACCTCAGCGAGGCTAATTAAGGCCGTACCGTGGATCCTGAATGTCTTGCGCATATAGTTGTCAGTGTTGACGTCAAAGTCCTCAGACTCACCGAACAGGATCTTGCATATTTCCGGCCACTCTGCCCGGTCGAAGTAGCGGAGGCGAATGACGGCGCGCTCGTCCGGTTTCTTTATTTGCTGCACCATGATCTCAATGGCCTCGCGCTCCTTGCGTTCTTCCTCGATGGCTTTTTTGATAGTCTCCTCAAGCTCTATTTTGCGGGCCACTTGAATGGCGACGCGGTCGCTGGTGTTTCCGCTTGCTCTCGGCATCCCTGTGAGGTTTGGGCCAGAAGGGGAGGTCATGGTCGCCTCCATACGTTCGAGGCGCTCGATCTGGTTGTCGATCTCCCGGAGCATGGCCGTGTACTCCTTTAATCTTTCCTTGATGGTTTGCGGCTGTGTTCTCGTCATTTGTTCAGGGCATCACTCCCTTTCACCTCCTCCTATGTCACCGGGCTCGAATATTCTCTCTATGGCCTCACGAGGAAGCTCTTGCCCGTTTCTGATGCATTTGACGTTCTGTTTTCCTGTTGCTCTTATGTAGCGCTTGACGATCACGTCGGTGAAGGCCGGCGTCAGCTCCATGGTGTAGCAGGTCTGATCATATTGCTCGCAGGCGATCAGTGTCGTGCCGGAGCCTCCGAAGGGGTCATATACTCCTTTAGCCCATAGCGTGTTGTCGATTATCATGCCGATCAGCTCGACCGGTTTCTGAGTCGGGTGGAACTCGTTGCCCGATCTGGAGCACTCGAGGACGTTGCTGTAACCTTTGTGGCCGTCAAATTTGCTCTCGCCTCGCGCTGCGTACATTATGAGCTCATGCTGTGATCTCCAACCGACGCCCATGCCCGGCGTACCTTTATTCCAGACGAGCATCTGCTTGACTCCGAAGCCGCTGGCCTCCACGAGGTCGAATAAATACACCCACATTCTCCAGTCTGTGAAGATATAAGCAAAGAGGCAGGGGATGTTTGTGAGGGCGTTCCGGATCAAGTTCTGATAGCCTCGGGTGCTGAGGATGTCGTTGGCGATCATCGGTACGGGTTCGCCTTTTCTCACGGTTCCGATGCTGCCGTTGCTCTTGTCGCTCTCCTTGCTTCCTCCTGAGCAGTAGGGCGGGTCAGTGAGAAGGATCTCCGGTGTCGCACCATTGAGCAGCAGATCCCTGTCTTTTTGCTCCGTGCAGTTTCCACAGAGGACTCGATGGCGTCCGAGGATCCAGAGGTCTCCGTATTGAGTGACCGGTTCGGCCGGTGGTTCGATGACGGCATCCGGATCCTCGAGCTCTTTCGCATGGATGGCCTCAGAGAGGGCGCTGACGATGTTGCCATATTCCTCCTCGGTATATCCGGAGAGCATGAAGGGGATCTCTCCGGTGTCTATGTCTGCGAATACCTCGGCCAGCATCTTGGTGTCGGGGTCGCTGAGCTCCGCGATCCTGTTGTCGGCCACGAGGTCGGCCATTTCTTCGGCCTCGTTTGCGTAATTCTGATAATCGACCGGAACCTCAGCCAGATCCTCCAGCTGCGCAGCCATTAGTCGGCCGTGTCCTCTGACGATCAGGCCGCTGCGAGTGCTGACGGTGATCGGCCCGCGCCATCCTTGGCCCCGGATAATAGCCCCGAGGAGTTTCACCTGTTCAGGAGGGTGCTGGTTTGGGTTCTTCGGGTTCGGCTTGAGCTCCGAGGTCTTGACGATGGCGTCATGGGCGCAGAATACCGGGATCCCGTCGGCCCACGCTTTGGGCTCTGCGGTTGTTTGGTAGTCAAAGAGCTCCGGAGCATCTGCGTCCGGCTTTGGTTTCTTCTTAGCCATTGGATCCGTCACCTCCCTGAGCGTCCATTTCCATCACCGTCATGATCGCATAGTTGGCCAGATCCAGAAGGGTGTCCCGGATGCTTTCGTCGTTGACCTTCTGATCAGCTCCGGGCCTGCATAGCGATTTCAGGCGGTTGGTTTTATCTATGATCCTTGTCACTGCCGAGACGATGCCGAGCTCTTGGAAGGTGTCGCCGAAGGCGTTGCCGTAGTCGGCGTTCTTCTTTGCATATGTGTCGTTCAGGGCCTTACATATTTCGCGGTGCTTCCTGACTCTCCTGATTAGTGCCTGTTCCGGTGTTAATTTACGCATCGTTTTCACCGCCTTCCTGAATCTTTGCTCTCATGAGTGCCTCCATGGCCCCGACGGCCACGGCTGCCACATGGGTGAGCTCCTTCATCATGTTGTCATAGCCGCCCAGCTTCCGAGCTTCCTCGCCGTTGAAGAATACCGTCTCGTTGACTGCTTGGCAATATTCGCCATATTCCTCACCGAGGATCCCTGTCCAGTATTGAGGCGCGTGGTTTTGTTCTCCCCATTTCGCGTCCTGACGGTTGCGCTCGTTGTTTACGAGCTGAAGGGCCTCATGCCTTGTTATGAACACGGCCGGATCTATGAGTGCCGCGTCTCTGTCGAGTTTTCGGCCACATGACGGACAGAAGTCATACCAGCAAGGGTTTCCGAGTATATCCCGAAAAAATCCGTCTTTGCAGTGATAGCAGCCTTCGGACTGTTCCAGCTTTTTTGTGTCGTCTCCTGCCATTGTGACCACCGAAGCAGCGGACGCAGCTGCCAGATCCTTGGTTTCGAGGATGATGTCCTTCACCATGACGTCGCCGTTGTGTTCATCACTGACCACGAGCTCGGGCGTGATCTTTATCAGTGAGGTGAGGATAGGGGCTATGCTGCTGAGTCTTTCGGTCACTTTGTTGCCAACCTCCTCCTCGAACTGTCTGAGAGTTTCCTCTGTGATTGGCACGTCGCTGAACTGGTAGAACGTGCCGCCGATTATTGAAAATAGTGATAATTTCATCGTTACGCCTCCTTAGTTCTCAAACATTTTTTTAATAATTGCCATATGAGTAGATGGTTCGCTTTGCTTTTCCTTTTCTCTTTCATAATCTTGCCATGCTTGGTTCAGTATGGCCGTTTGAATTATTGCCGGCAAATAACTCGCTGCTTCCGTAAGTTCGGAGGCTGATGCTTTTTTGAGAGCATTAATAAGTTCCTCTGATGCCGGGCCTTTTATTGCCTCGTAGACATTGATAATCTGCATCACTGCTATGTCTCTCATGATCTTGCTTATATTCATGATTTTGACCTCCTGTTCTTATATTTTGAGAGCTTCAGGGAACTCCCGGATCATGTTCTCCTCGCCGACGATCGGGATCAGGCTGTCCTTCATAAGAACGGCCGCTTGTGTCAGTCTTGCAGCCTTGACGATGCTTTCGATCCACGCGCGCTCAGGTTTGACCTTTCCGGCGCGGTTTCCGGTTTCTGCTCCGATAATGATCCACTTGGCACCTCCGAAGCTGCCGATCCCGACGTCCAGCGGTTCGAGTAGTGGCTCGATGCTGAGGAAGGTGTTCCAGTGAATACTCCCGGCAAACATACACTCGCCGGGCTTTGTTATTGTGGAGCCGTACCAGAAGTTGTCGAGCTCTGGCAGCTTTCCAGCGTCTGCGAGTTTGCAGTATCGTTGCGGGTTCTTTGTGAGGAATAGGTAATTGTGCCATGGTGCTGCCTTGCAGGCGTCGAATACCTCGAGGATCCATTTATCTGGTACCCATTCTCCGAACAGATCGGCCATGCTGCACACGAAGATCGTGGCTGGCTTCTTTCTCTTTGTTGGTTCCTCGAGTTTGTACCTGAAAAACGTCGGCAGGAAGGCCATCGGGTATGGCTGTTTCTTGCCTCCTTTATAGAACGGAGCGTTCAGCTCAAGCATCGTGTCTATACCTTCATGGCTGTCATACTTGCAGCCATCCACCTCGTCGAGTCCCGGCGCGAAATCCATCCCGAAGCGGTTGGCCACTTTTCTGGCGTAGCAGTATGGGCAGCCATGCAGGCATCCGGTCACTGGGTTCCATGTGTAGTCAGTCCATTCGATCCTTGTCTTGTTCATTTCTTTTCCCTCCCGTCTGTTTGTTTGCTTGCTTTGACCACCGCTGTGATCACGACGCCGATCAGCATCACCACGAAGATCAGCAGAGCGATGGACGTCGGTATCCAGAGAGGAGAGAGCACCCACCACCAGCTCCAGTCGATGAAGCCGGTGAGCTTCAGGGTGATGAATAAGAGTGCGAGCAGGCCGAGGAAGCCGACGCCCTCGGCTCTGTTGTTTTTCTTGTTATTGCTCATGATCTTGATCCTCCTTGTCTTGGTTTGGTACGATCCGGGGAGTCGTCAGATATTTCAGGCGCTCCCTGAGCCGTTTGTTTTCTTCTTTCAGGTATATGATCAGCTCGTCCTTAGTCCTGAGCGTTTCCTTGAATTGTTCCTCCTTGTCGAGGATGATGGCCACCGCCTCGCGGTCTCTGTTTATGAGTTCCCGGCATCTGTCATGCACGAAGTCCTCACGCTTGCCGTTCATGGTTGCCGGCAGCTCCACGATCTCGAAGCTGTCGTCCTCCCATATGAGCTCGCCGCACACCGGGCAGGTGGCCAAAATGCACCCGCTTGCCATTACTCTGGAACCTCCGGGCTCTTTGCCTTCAGCTTGTCGATCTCCTTGATGGCGGTCTGAAGCTGATTGAGAACGGTGTCGAGCTCTGCCGGATAAGGACGAGAGAGTGCCGTGTCGAGCGACTCGGCCACGTTGTACCATGTGTTGAGGCCGTGCTTTTTCATGACCTTGAGGATCTTGTTGTATTCGTCGAGCTCCTCTTTTGCGTCCTTTAACCTCCGATTTTCCTGTTCGAGCTCCCGGATCTGGTCGAACAGTTTGCTCTTGACTTGCCAGCCGAGCTCCCGGTTGCTGATCTTATTGTTCAGCCAGTCCTTCCAGTATTCAGCCTGAGTAGAGTGGAAAGGTAGGCGGTCGCTGTCGAGCCTGTTCATGATGATATAAAGGAGCATATCGGCGTTGATCTCAATGTTTCGGTGGATGGCCTTTTTCTTGGTGGTCAAGCTGCCGGTTGCCGGGTTGTACCATATGAGCCCGATGCTTTCCTCGACTTCCTGACGCTGCACCATTCCGGTCGGTGTTACGAAGTAGAACTCGTGGCAGTATGGCAGGTATCTGGAGTATTTTGCATCCCGGAGGAAGTCGCTGCGGCTGACCTTTATCTCATAGCCGACGATGTTGGGATGGGCCCAGCTCTTATAGATAGCGAGCCCATCGAATTGCAGCAGTCCCGTCCCGGTTGGCCCGTTCTTGCACTCAGTTATAAAGAACTCACGGTTCCCGTGCTTCTTGGCCAGCGCCTTTTTAATATCCGAACTTGTTACCTGCATGGCTGCTCCCTTCTGGCCCACACGGCGACGTTCTTGTTGGTGCGCTTGCAGAGCCTTTTCCCGACGGTTTCAACGATGCCGGCCTCCTTCAGCTCGGTGAGGCGAGGGGCCACGAAGTTGCGATCATAGTATTTGATGTAGCCCTTGGCCAGCAGCTCCTCAGTTATCTCGCTGGCCGTCATTTGTCTGGAGCCGAGGATCTCGAGGATCAGGTTCCTGCGGTCGGTTCTCTTTGGTTTTATAGCTTCGTAGCTTTCGCGCCTTGTTTCCATTGTGTTGGTATTCATTGATCATTCTCCTTTCTTCAGCTGGCTGCCGTCCATACGACTGCCATTTTTCCGGTCTTTGTGCATGGCCTTTTTCCGGCCGTCTTAATAATGCCGGCGGCCTTGAGCTTGGTGAGGCAAGGGCTGACCGTTCCCCGGTCATAGTTGTGGCCCATGGTGCGCAGCTGCTCCGTGAGCTCGTTGGCCGTCAGCTCTTTGCCTTCAAGGATGCCGGTGATCAGCTCCTTGATACCTGCCTGTCCAGACGTTCCTCGCGGGCCTCTGAATATAGCGAGGAGAGAAGGGAAGGGAGCGGCGTCCTTTGCGTTGCCGTCCTCGTCCGTGAACTTCAGACGGCCCTTCAGGAACCGGATCTCTGCCTTGCCGTATATGTAGTCGTGGAAGTATGTCGTGTCTGTCCTTGCTGGTATAAGCAGGACGACGGTGGTGTCTGGTTTCTGGCCTTCCTCGTATGCCTTGCGCACCCAGTCGCCTATCTGGCGGCCATATGGCGGGTTACAGAATACGATCTCCCCCCCCCATGAGGATTTGAGGCCATCGGTCTCAGGGGTGAAATATTTCGAGCACTTTGCCGACTTATCTGTCGCAGCTGCGTCGAGTGTGAAGTGGAACTCGGCGTCCAGCTCGTTGAAAAAGTCCTGCGGTGTGCACCAGTCGAGGTTCTTGCTGCTCAGTAAAGCGTTATTCATGATCCTGATCTCCTTTCTCACAAACAGGGCATACCTGACGTCCTTCCGGGACGTAGGTGCCGCATATTACGCAGCGATCCGAGTCGCTGCTGGTGTATATTGCCCGAGGCGTTTCGGGCGCTGCCTTTTGCTTGGCGTCAATGATTCCGTCCAGCAGCTTGATCACGCCGCCGGGTGCCGGTATCTTATAGCAGGCGATCTCGTCTGGCTTCAGGTATTGTCTACCGTAGAGTTCTTTCATGTCCCGCCATACCGGCCACGGGATCCGGTAGAAGCTCTGGAGGCCGAAGGACACGAGCACGAAGGCGATGGCTCCGAGCTTGTGATGCTTCTCCAGTCCTTCCATCTGCTCGTCGGTCAGTCTCTTGCGCTCGATCTTGTCGTCGTCTGTGTGTTTGGCCTCGAATACGATGGCCCGGCCTCCTTGGATAGTGCCCTTGTAGTCTGGCTGCGCTGCTTTTGTGAAGCAGGCGATAAACTTGCCGGGCTGCTTTGGCATCGGCTTGAGCACCTTCATCGGCTCCGGTGTCTTTTCAATGTTGGCAAGGTTCCGGTCGTAGTAGAAGGAGCAGGCTCCGGAGATCATATTCTCGAAGTGCTCGCCGGTGATCTTGGACTGCTTGCCTCTGATCTGGCGCTGCACGTTCCTGACTGCCTCGTATGCCGTCGGGTCTGCATAGCTTTCAGCGTTCTTGCGTGGGTCTCTGTTCATCGTGTCGGCCTCCTCTCTGGAGGGCTTTGGTAAACTTCGGCCGCATCCCTGACAGGGATCCCGAGCTCTTTGGCCAGCTCGATCTCGGCCTTCATGCCTTCGCTCGGGTTCTGGATGCCGTACACCCACACCCCGTCGCATTTCTTCAGGAGCTCAATGCCGAGCTCCATGCCGATCTTGCGTTCCTCTGGTATAAGGTCATTTAAGAACTGGGTAAAATAGACATGAGGGGCGATGGGTATTACTCCGAGCTCAACGGCCTCGCGGCAGTAGCCCTGCGCTTTGATGATGTTCCGCTCTATATCCCCGCGGAGAGGGCTGCATATATAAACGAGCTTTTTCAACGTATTACCTCCTTTGTGGGTTAATCGCAGTATGTGGCCTTGATTTCGTCCCAGTTGGCCGCGATGCTTGTCCAGTTTGCGGCCAGATCCTCGAGCATGGCCTTTTCTTCTTGCTCCTGCTTGATCACGGCCTTGTATAACTTGTCGTCTCTGTACTTCCTGACGTGCTTGTCGATCAGGTTGGTGATGACCTGCGGTTCCAGAGCGTCGAGCTCCCAGCACTCATGGCCATATTGTTCGATGTACCCGGTGGCCCTGCTGTCGGTGAGCTTTGTCGGGTTCGGTGGCGGATTGTATTTCTCAATCTGATCCATATTGAGGGCGATGCGGTGGAACTCGACGTTGTAAGTCTCGAAGGTTAAGAGCCTTTCAACAATGTCCCGGCTCATATCCTTGCCGCTGGGGTCATGATCTCCGAGGTGGAGGAGGATGACCTGCTGGCCCTGTTCTTGTCTCCTTCTCAGCCTTCTGGCAGCTCCCCACATTTCCGACTGACTCACATATCCGCGGCAGGAAAAATAATTGACGTCGAGCCTGCTGCATATCTGGCCGACGATGCCGACGAGGGCATCCTTTTCCACCCATACCTCGACATAATTCCTTTGGCCTTGCCAGTGGTCAAGGTGGTAAGAGTAGGCAGCTGAGTCGATGATGCTGCCCGGCGTTGTCCAGTGAGAGTTCCCGCGCAGGCTCCTCGTCCTGTCCTCGATGGCGTTCCAGTCAATAAGGCCGGCGAGTCGTGCATCGCTGATCAGGTTGCCGAGGTTCTTGTATGATCGTTCGTTGTTCGGAATGATGGCCCGGGCGACCATCTGGTAATATACCTGTCTGAGTGTCAGGCTGAAGCCTTGCGCTGAATAGTCTGCGATGACTTCGTTGATCTTATCGATTAGCGCCAGCCTGTCAGCTCCGAAGTTCTTGCTGACGTACTCAATCTTTGGCATGATTTCCCTCCTTATCGTGAGCGCCAGCTCTGGCCCGTCATCGGGAGCGCGTGACACATTTCGCGGAGCCTGTCGATGGTTGCGTCGGCCGTGATGTCGTCCCCGCCGGGAGGAGTCAGACGCTTGACGAGCTGCTGGTCGTCGTAGTTTGTTGTGACGATGGTCGGCATATAGCCTTCATACCGTCCGTTGATGATGGCGTAAATCTTTGAGATCCCCCATTCGGTGGCCGGTTCCTTTCCCATGTCGTCGATGATCAGGAGCGGCACCTGCTTGTATAGGTTGAGGACTGTGCTCTCGCTGTCTGCGTTTTTCTCGTATGTCCTCTTGATGCGCTCCAGCAGGTCGATCATGGTCATACATATCACGGCTGTGCCTTGGTTCATGAGCTGGTTGGCTATGGCTGCCGCGAGGTGAGTCTTGCCGGTTCCTTTTGGCCCGGTAATAAATAGGCCGTTCCGTCCGGGATCCGGGTTGTTAGGCCCGGGGAGCTTCGTGTCGAAGTTGTCAGCGTATGCCTTGGCCACCTTGGCGGCCTTGGCGTTTTCTTTTGTGATCTCAAAGGTGTCGAATGTCCTCCGGAGGAAGCGGGCATTGATCCCACTTTCGCCGATGATCTTCTTGACGCGTTCCTGCATCCTTCGATCGGCTTCAGCCTGTTGGCGCTGCCGTTCGGCTTCCTCAGCTGCGGCCTTCTTGGCCGCCTGTTCTTTCACGGCCTCCGGGCAAGTGCACGGCTCCGGGCCGTAAGGCATCCAGAAGATCCGGCCCTGAAGTCTCATTCCTTTGGTGTATCGCGGGGCCCCGCAGAACTCGCAGGGCACCGGATCAGGAGCTCCGAGTGCTGCCACCTCGGGATCGTTGCTATATACGACAGTGTCCAGCAGCTTCGGCTCCTCGTCATTCGTCGGTTTCGTCGTCTCCTGCGATATGGAAGCCCGAGAGCTGCGGGGCTGCATTGTCCCTGCCAGTATGTTGGCGATTGACTCCACTCTGATCTCCTCCTTTGTCGTCGTATTTGCCTTCCAGCACCTTGGTCATGTTGGTCGGCTTGGTTATCCAGTCGAAGTCGGCCATCCAGTTCCGGTCGTTGTGACCTTTCAGGAAGCTGCTGGCCTCGGTTTTTCGGAATAAGGTCTCGAAGGCTTCGAGATCCTTGTATGTTTTCCAGCGTGCAGCAACGGCCTTGCGTCTTTGGCCTTCTATGTTGAGCACTTTCGGGAAGCTCACGCATATCTCGTTGTATAGCTGCATGATTTTCTCGAAGGGGACGGGCTGCTGCTTCTCCCCTTTAGGGGGTAGGGGGTCTATATCTTCTTCTCTTGTATACTCTGGTCTACTCTGGTCTACTCTGCCTGCGGCTGTTTGTTGGTCGTCGGCAGACTGTCCGGCGGTCGTCCGGCGGTCGTCCGGCGGTCGTCCGGCGGTCGAACTTTGAGCGGAGCGGCGTCTCTTGGATCTTTCTCTCTCAGCGATCCTCTGGTCGATTAGCTTGCCTGCGTACTCATACCAGTCATGGATCTCGAGGCCGTTCTCACCCTTGTCCAGCCATTTCGAGGCCGTCAGGGCTTCCACCAGTCGATCCGGATCGCCTTCCCACTGTGCAGCTCTGGCGATTATTCGGGAGGATATGCCTCCGAGGGTTCCGCTCGGAGCATTATCCAGCGCCCATAGCCAGAAGGAGATCAGGATCCCCATCATGTGGGGCGGTGTAACTTCGAGTATGTCGGCAGCCTCTAAAAGTTTGCGGTGATCTTTGAGCGTTTGATGAACTTGGAGCCATGCCATGACCTGATCCTCCTTTCTGTGCTTGGTCGTTCTCCGGTTGCCCGGCGGTCGTCCAGTGGTCGTCCGGCGGTCGTGTTAGAACGGCAGGTCGTCATCGGAGTCCTGAACCTCCTCGAAGCCATCCGGAACCGATGGAGAGGAGGAGGCGTGTGAGTCGCCTCTGTTACTGTCTGCGAAGTAAATGTTTTCGGCCACGATCTCGATGCTCTTGTGGTTTTTGCCGTCGTTGTCCTGCCATTTTCTTGTCCTCAGCGTCCCATCAACAACGATCTGGCGGCCCTTTGTGAGGTAGTTGGCCGCGAACTCGGCCCGGTACCTCCATGCGACAATCGGCAAAAAGTCGACGGCCTTATGCCCGTCGCTTGTCGGGCGGTTTACTGCCAGATCGAAGGTTGCGACAGGGATGCCGCTGGTTGTGTATCTGAGTTCTGGATCTGCGGCCAGTCGGCCGAGCAGTTTAACATCATTCATGAGCTGTTCCTCCTTCTGCGGCTGCTTTATCGAGGGCAGCGCATACCTCGTCATATTCGGCCCGACTCATGAGCGCGGGGTTCTGCTTGTGATACTTCTCAGCGATGCGCTTGTTGACGAGCTCCCTGCTTATGCCGGCAGCCTCGCCCTTGAGGTACATCCTCTCGAGCTGCTTATCGCTTAGCGGTTTTTGAGCGCCTGTGTTGCCCTGTGGCGCGTTTTGCTGCGGTGGTCGGGTGTTTGGTTGTCTGTTTCCGGTTTTCGCGCCCTGCGGCGTATTCTGTGGCGTTCCGGTGCTGTTGAAGCCGTTGGCGTCCGGATCATCCTCGCCTTGGTCAATGCTGAACTTCTCGAACAGGTAATACTTCAGGCAATAAGTCCACGCGCTTCCCTTGGCCTTGGCCGGGTCATCGTTCCAGCCTATGGCGTGGAGGGTGACGGTTTCGGTGTCGTCCGGATCGTCGACGTTCGTCCATTTGACAGTCAGGTCGGCCTCATAGAGGAACATGAGGCGCTCCCCGTACTTGGTCTTGGCCATGATGGTCGTGTAATAGACAGCGTTGCCGAGCTCGTCCTTCTTGCTGGGAACCTCGGCCACGACGTCGAAGTTGACGCCGACCTCGTTCATCACGGGGGTGATGGCCTCCCATACGTCGTAGATCTTGGCGAATTTATAATCGACGCCGTCGCTGTATTTCTGCTTGATGATCTTCGGGCAGGCTTTCCGCAGCTCGACGATCTTCTGTTGGAGGCTCATGGCCTCATGAGGGATCTCGCTGGTCTGTGGTGCTGCTGGGGTCTTGCTCTGTTCCTTAGCAGCCGCCGTAGTTGTGCCGGCAGTCTTTTTGGTAGTGTCAGCCATGTCGATCCTCCTTCCTTAGTCGACGACGAACGTGTCAGGCTGCTGCACGACGGTGATGCCTTCCACGATCTCGCCGGTTTCGGCCATTGTGACCAGCCCGGGCTCGAGGTTGAGCTTTTTCTTGAGCTCTCCCCACGTTGGCTTTTCCTCGACCTTCACGAAGTCGGTGTACCCGTTGTCCTTCAGCCATGCCACCAGCTTCTCGTCGTCCAGTGTGGCCTTGACTCCTCCCAGTTTAAGGACGAGGTTGCCAGAGAGGAGGCGGTATGTCTCGCGGGTCTTGGTCTTTTTATGCGGCACGGTGTTGAAATACTGTGCCAGCTTGCTGGTCAGGAAGCCGGTGTTCTGCTCGAAGCGTCTCTTGGCCCGGTCGATTTTCTCCTGAATTTCAGCGATCTGCTGCTCACCGAGCTCCCGGATGCGGTCATATTCCTGCTTTTCCTCTTTGATCTTGCGGACGGCCCAGTCGGCGCATCTGTCGTCTGTGATCATGAACTCCTTGCGCTCCGGTTGAGCGTCAGCCGGGAGGTCTCCGGGGAGTTCAATGTTCTCCAGCTCCTCGAGGGTGATCGGGTACATTTCGACAGCAGCTTCCGGAGCCGCGGCCTCGTTTGCCTGTGCCTGTACTGGCTGTTTTTGCTCTATTTCTGCCGCGATGGCGGCGATGGTCTTATCACTCATGACTCTTATCCTCCTTGCTTAATTTGGTTCTGAGCTCCTCCAGCGTCTTTTCATCGACTGCCGGCGCTGCTTTATGTTTCAATGCGTCATATGCGTCATTGAGGTCGTTGCGCTCATTCATGAGATCGTGGAACTTGCTCTTGAGCTCGTTCAGCTCAGCGGTGAGCTTCTTGACCTCGGCGTCTTTGGTCTGCCAGTGGCGGTACCAGTTGTTGTCGTCAGCCTTCAGTCTTTCGACCTCAGCCTCAGCGTTGAGGGCTCTGGTGCTCATTTCTGCGAGCGTCTCGGTTAATATCTGGATCACGGATTTCTGAGTATTTTCATTCATTGGGGTTGCTCCTTTCTTGATTTGGTTTTTCAGCAAAAAAGCGGTGCCCGTTTATCTCAATCACGAAGTCCTGAGACTCGTGCCAGTCGCTTTTTGTCCGATCCGGCGCGTAGAAGTAGAGGATCGGTTCTGTCGTTACATACCAGCCGTCATCGAATACGGCGGCCACGGCCTCCGGTACCGTACCTTCAGGATCGGGCCTGCTCGTGGCGTACTTGTACTTTGTGAGAACTTCGAGCGGCCTGATGCCATCCTTCTCGCAAGCGTTGAGGATGCACTGGGCGACTGCGACCTGACCGGCGAACGGTTCGCCAGCGGCTTCAGCAGTGACCACTCTCTCGATGATGTCGCGCTCCTCAGCTGTCAGCTCGTACCTCGGAGGCTTCTCTGGTGCTGGTATTGCGATCGGAATGACTGCTGGCTCCATGGATATTGCCGGCGCTGCCGTTGGCTGTTCTGTGGTTGTCGGCAGGTCGACCGGCGGTTGTTCGGCGGTCTGCGTCCGGTCGCTGATGGTCTTAATGCTCCACGCCACCCACACGACCAGTAGGATCATGATGATGGCTGCGGCACGCCTGCGCATCTTCAGCTTTTTGCGTCTGCGTGCTATAATGGAGGAGGTCATTGGTATTGCTTTGAGCGGTTCTGATGATCTCCGGGAGCTGTCAGGTGCGAGCTGGCAGCTCCTTCTCGTTGCCTGATACATTTCATCACCTCGCTGTATTGAGCTGCCTCCAGAGAGAGGGGCTCATGTTCAAAATGCTCCAGCCAGCAGCCTCCAGCTCGGTGGCCCTGTCGTAGCTCTTAACGTCCTGACTGTGACGGGTGACAGCATTGGCCAGTCCGTAGAGTGAGAGGTCGCCGCCTTGGATTAGGTGCCCGAGGACGCCGTTGCTCTCCTCTTGAGTCAGGCCGAACTCCTTGGCCGATAATTCAACGACCTGCGGTACGAGGTTGGTCTCCATCTTGATCTCAGCAGCCTCGCGCATCTTTGCGACGATGGCGTTGAACTTTGTCTGGTCGACAGCTGCGCGAACTGTGTCCTCGATCTTCATGAGGAAGGCCCGGTCGTCTGCTTCGATGGTCTCGTCCCTGAAGATCTCGAAATTGTCGCCGACTTCATTCGTGCGGCCGACGTGGTACTTCCTGAGACTGTTGTCTGCTGCGATCATGCCGTTGCTGCATACCAGTCGATAGATCAGAGGGCTGACGCTTACGCTGCCTTGTCCGGTTTCTGAGTTGGTGATCACGATGCCGGCCTGAACTATGTCGCCCTTCTTAACCTCTGCGGTGATCCTCTGGTTCACGACTTTGAGATACATCCGGGAGTCAGTGAGCTCGCAGCTCTCCACGACGGCCCCGTCCATTTCTGCGATGACAGGGAGGACGGTCTGAGCGACCTCGTAATTGTCGATCCTGCGGTACTTATTGGAGAGGAAGGCGCGGGCCGTTCCGTCCAGTGTTCTGAGCATCCTCTGAGAGGGTGTTCTCTCAAACCAGCCGTTCACGTTTGCGGCCAGCAGCTCAGGGAAGTCGGTGCGCATCTTGTCATAATAGCGGGCCGGGATGCCGAGGTGTTGCCCGATCTGTCTGTGGGCGATGTCGTTGACGTTTAACCTCTGGATCTCGGTGAGCCCGCTGGAACCTTGCCCGAAGTTTACGTCAAGCATGAGGTGGCCGTCCTCTTTGCTGGGTGTCAGACGTAGGGCGGGCGTGTCCACTAAATAATCACGCTTTGCTTTGAGCTGGCGATCCAGCTCGATGGCCAGTTCTTGAAGGGTTCTTCCTGTTTTCATTGTGTTTTTGCTCCTTTCTTTGTTTCCTCCCGGGCTTCCATGATCATCGTACTGGCGGCGATCGTGTAGTCCGAGAAGGCGGTTTCTTTTACGGTGTCCTCGGTCAATAACACGAGGTAGGTGTTGTCGAAGTGGTCGACATCGGGCCAGCGTTTCCGATAGCTGTCCAGCTTGTGGCGGGCATATTTTTCTGCCCTGTTCCAGAGCTCGTCCGGTATTTTTCCGAGGCTTTTCTCGACTTTGCTCCTGAGTTCAGCGCTTTCGATGGTGATGGGTGGGCTTGTCGTCATCGCCTGAACGCCCCCTTGGCTGCCACCCTTGCCGGAAGTGTCTGCTCGGGCCTTGTCATAATGTTGTTGAAGTTCTGTGCCTCGTACCGGATGCCCGGGATCCTGCGACCGCTCACTCCATGCTTGGGGTTATAGCCGAACAGGTTTATGTATGTTGCCAGATCATCGCGTTCCTCGGCCATGGCCTTCATAACCTCGAACATGGCAAGCACGTCGTCGATGGCCCGGTGGCTGTTCTGCACCTTGTCGGTCAGGTTGTAGGCGATGATCGCATTGGCCAGCTTGTGAGGGTATGGCCTGCGGTCTTTGTATACGGTCAGGGTGTCGAGCTTATTGACTGGCACGCTGATGGTCTGCTGTTCTTTGCGCAGCAGCGCGCTCACGAATTGGATGTCGAACTGTGCGTTGTGGGCCACCATGAGCACGGCCCCGGTGCCCGAGAACATTCTGGCGAAGGTCTTGGCTGCCTTGTGAGTGTTTACACCCTCGCTCAGCAGCTTCGCGTCAGTGATCCCCGTCAGCTCCACGATGTCAGGTGGGAGTTTCTCACCGTCCGGCAGTTTGATGAAGGTGTCCATCTGGTCGGCGATCCGGAGAGCTCCCCGAGGTGTCTCCTCGATGCGTATGGCCGCCAGCTCAATGCTCTGATGCTTGTCCGGATCGAGACCGCTGGTTTCGCAGTCGAACAGGACGAGGGCCTTGTGGTTTTCAAATAATGATTTCAGACTATTCATCGCGGCCACCATCCTTGTCCAGATTGTCAGATTGACAGATTGCAGAAGGACGAATATAAGCGGAGCGGAAGCCGATGTACGTGTGGACGTACGACCGAGGGTAGTCGCCGCCCATGCAGAACACACCAGCGTTCGACGTGCCGTACCAGGCGCCGCCACGAGACGCGAGCCGCTCCCCTTCGGTATCGAGCCAGAAATATCCGTCGACCTGTTCGTCGTCTGCCGGATAAAGAGCCAGTGCCTTCACGATGTCAGGCGCTTCGATCTCGCTCTGAAGGTCGTTAAACCTGAAGCCGTCCCAGTATTGCTCGGGCTGCTCGGTGGTCAATGTGATGGCATCCTCTGTTACTTTGTACTTGACGGATCCGTCCGGTGTCATGACTGGCGTCCAGTCCTTGCTCTCAGCTGTCTGATCTGCCCCTGCTGCGGCATTGTTGTCCGGGATGATCTGGAGCTCGCCGTCTACCCAGCGAACGCCGCCAACCCATTCGAGAATGTTGCCGTTCAGGTCGTGGATGCCGAGCTCGGTGTGGTCGTGTGTCCATGTCTTTGGCCCGCTGCCGGTGAGTGTCCTGACGTTATCGAACAGGATCCCGCGTTCTGAGTTGTCTGCGTGGTATTTGCCGCAGCTGGTATTTCCGTGAGGAAGGGTGCCGTTCTTCTTGCTCCAGAGAGCGATCGCAGCCCATTCGGCGTTCGTCATAAGGTGCCAGCCCGGGCCCTTGGCTTCGCAGACTGAGATCGCGTTGTCGAAGTCGATGTTCACGGCAGGCTCCTGAAGCGGTAGGCTGTACGCTTTGCCATTGATGACAACGTTCTGATACTTGGAAATACTGATTTCGTCGACTTCTTTGCCGTTCACGATGAAGGCAGGGTGAGTGATGTCGGGCGCTCCGTCGATTACCTCCGAGAGCTTGAATTTCGGGATTGTGACCATGATGCTCGGTATTCCAGCATTGTCAAAAATAAGTTCGTTTTTCATAATTTTTTGCTCCTTTCGTATTTGCGGCTCAGTGGGCCGCAAGTTTTTCTTGGCGCTCCTTTTTCCAGCGTCCGTACTCCTTGACGACTTTCGGATCCTCGAACGCTTTGGCCACGATGTCGATCAGCGGGCGGGCCAGTCTATCGGTTACGGTTTCCGGGATCTTGTCTGGTATTATCTCGACTTTTTGGCAGTCGCAGCGCTCGCCCGGATCGAGGTGTGCGTTGCAGTGCTCGCATATGTATTGGTGCATCGTTGCGCCTCCTTTCGCTTTGAATAGCAGTGGGGGCATATATAGCCGGTTTTTGGTATCCGCGCGAAGATGCTCACGTTCCACGTCTTTCCGCATCCCACGCATCGGGCCTTCATATTGCCCCGGCAGCCTGTAAGGTTGCCAGCAGATTGTCCATGAGTTTGCGCCTGTACTTCTTGCGGACTCGGGCCTTCTTGGCGTGTTTGTAAAGGTGCCACCACTTCGGAGGATGAGAAGCTGCGAGCATAGCCGCATCCATGAACTTGTCCTTGTTTTGCATGAATGTTTTGGCCAGCGACTCGGTGAGCTGCTTGACTGTCTCGATCACCTTCCGAAAGATCTCGGCCAGTATCTCAGCTGCACGCTTCATTGAGGCGATGAACTCTTTCGCCCACTCGGGATCTGCGTCCGGTTCAATGGATGCCATGGCAGAGGCGAGGGCCCTGCTCTGATCCTGATCCATGTCCGGAAGCTCCTCGGTCACGGTGGCCAGCAGCTCGGCCTCTTTGGTTCTCTTTGCCTCGTATTCCTTTTCCCATTGGGTGTACTCGTTCTCAGCTGCTTGGATCTGCTCAGATGTCAGCTCGTTGGTGTATAAGTGGGCCCCGTCGTCCTTGAAGTCAGCAGAAAACTCGACATAATCGACCGGCTCGAAGCCGATGGTCGCGATCCTGATGTCCTCATACTTCACGCCGTTGGCCATGCGGTTCTTGAGTTTGCGAGGTGTGAGTTCCTCGGTCTCCAGCCAGTTGCCGCCGTCGCCTTTTTCACTCCAGACAGTCCATTGGAAGGTCACGCGGCTGACTGGTGTTTCATTGATGAAAAACTGCTTTTTCATGGGTTTGCTCCTTTCGTGTTTTTTAGACTGCCGGCTTCTCAGTGACCGGCGGGGTGATGGGCTTCTGGCTGAATAAGTAAGAGATCGGGAGAGTGGGGAAAAACTTCTCTTGCACTGCGAAGGCTTTGCCGATCGGGAACTCGCCCTTTCCTTTGAGCCAGTTGTTGATCGTGTCGGGTGATTTGTTCACCACCTCCGCGATGGCTTTTGGTGTAATACCTTGACGTTTCATCTCAGCGATCAAATTAGGATATGCCATTTTCTTACTCCTTTCTTGGTTTTTATTCTTCCGATACATCGGAACTTATCTAAAATTATAACGATATGTCGGAAAAAAAACAAGCTCTTTTTTGAATTAATTCCGATATATCGGAAATAATTCTTGAATAAGAGCTCGCTTAATGTTAAAATTGAACAAGCAAGGAGGTGCTGGAATGTTCAAAGAAAACGTAAAAAAACTGCTTAACGAGCGCGGCATGAAGCTGGGCACGTTGGCGTCATCCATCGGGATCAGCTATTCAACGATGGACAGCATCATCAACGGGAATGTCGACGAAATGCGGATTGGTGTGGATAAGGTTCTGGCGATAGCTGAATACTTTGGTGTGACTGTCGAGGAGCTATATGGCAGGCCCGTTGTTCAAAAAATAGAGGAAGTGCCCGCTCGTATTGCCGGTTTATCGGCCGAGGAGTCGGAGCTTATAAGGTTATGGCGTGATGCGATGCCCGAAGGAAGGGCAGCCGCTAAGGCCGTTCTCCTTGCTTATAAAGGGGCGTCAAAAAACGAGTCGGTAATATAATTTATTATGATTTCACATGCAAGCCGCCCGGTTCTTCAAAATAAAAAAGCCTCCCGCATGGGAGGGAAAGGAGTGTATCAAAATATGGGTTTCAGGTTCAGAAAAAGCATGAAGATTTTACCCGGCGTTAGGCTTAATCTTAACGCAAAGAGCGCAAGTGTATCATTCGGCCCGAGAGGGTTGAAGCACACGATCAGCACCACCGGGAGAAGGACGACGACCGTCGGCATCCCGGGATCTGGTATTTCTTATTCATCATCCAGCAGCTCCCGGCAGACATCCGGAGACGATGGCCATATGTCTGATCAATACATAGAGAGGGATCCGGCAGCCGTGTCGCCAAAAAGCAAGACGGTCACGCTGCTGCTCTGCATATTCCTCGGTTATTTCGGCGTCCATCGGTTCTATGTAGGTAAAAAAGGAACTGGACTACTGTGGGCGCTTTCCGCTGGTGTGTTCGGCATAGGCTGGATCGCTGACATAATAACCATCGCCCTCGGTTGGTTTTGGGATGCTCAAAAACTGCCAATAAAGAAGTAAAGGAGGTGGCACCGTGAAGGCTGTCATATATGCACGTTATTCATCACATAATCAGCGCGAGGAGTCGATCGAGGTACAGCTGCGCGAGTGCCACGAGTTTGCCGAGCGCAATGGGATGCTTGTCATCGGGGAATACTGTGACAGAGCTCTCACTGGAAAGACAGACAAGAGGCCAGACTTCCAGCGCATGATCAGAGACAGCGCAAAGGGGAAGTTTCAGGTTGTGATCACCTATAAGGTGAACAGGTTCGCTCGTAACCGATACGATGCGGCCATGTATAAGGCGAGACTTAAAAAGAACGGCGTCCGGGTTGTCTATGCAAAGGAGACGATCCCGGACGGCCCTGAAGGCATCCTCCTCGAGTCAATGCTTGAGGGGTATGCTGAATATTATTCCGAGAACTTGAGGCAGGACATCATCGGAGGACTGGAGGATAATGCTCTCAAGTGTAAAGTGAACGGCGGCGGCATAGCCCTCGGTTATAGAGTCGGAGCTGATCAGCGCTTCGAGATAGATCCCGCCACCGCTCCGATCGTCAAGGAGATTTTCGAGCTTTATGCCAGCGGCATGAATGTCACGCAGATCATAAACTTAATGAACGAGAGAGGGCTCAAGACTTCCAGAGGCAATCCATTCAACAAGAACAGTCTCAGGAAAATGCTTAGAAATGAGAAGTATATCGGCGTCTATCAATACCGCGACATCCGCATCGAGGGCGGTGTGCCTGCTATTATTGACCGGGCGCTCTTTGAGGAGGTTCAAGCCATGATAGAGAAAACAAAAAAAGCCCCGGCCATGGCCCGGACTGAAGTGGACTACCTGCTGACGACGAAGCTGTTCTGCGGCAGGTGTGGCGGTAACATGATCGGAGAGAGCGGCACCGGCAGGCATGGCACGGTATACTATTACTATAAATGCAATAATAACAAGCGCCGCCGCGTATGCGATAAGAAGGCGGTAAAAAAGAAGTGGATCGAGGAGCTGGTTGTCCGCGAGACTGTGCAGCAGGTTCTTCAGGATGACGTCATCGAGAAGATCGCCGACGCTGTTATGGCCCTTCAGGAGCGCGAGCTGACGAATACCGTCCTCTATGCTATGGAGCAACAGCTTAAAGAGACAGAGAGGGCCATCCGGAATATTATGGCAGCCATCGAGCAGGGGATCATCACTCCGACCACGAAGGAGAGACTCATGGAGTTGGAAGCTCAGAGGGATGATCTCATTGTTGGAATATCCAGAGAGCAAATAAAGAAGCCGCGCATCGAGAGGGATCAGGTCATTTTCTGGCTTGAGAAGTTCCGGGGCGGTGACTATACAGACGAGGACTACCAGAGGACAGTCATCGACGCTTTTGTCAATGCTGTCTACCTGTACGATGACGAGATCAGGATCGCATATAATTACACCGGGCCGCAGAGTACAGTCACGAGGTCGATCGTTGAAAACTGCGATAAATCTGGGGCTCCAGAGTGTTCGACTTTGGCGTCCTTTGCTCCACCAAAGAACGCGTACTCGAACACGCAGATCTATGTCTTGGAGTCAGTGTTCGTGTTAGTTATGAAGCTGCCGGCAGCATAGAGTTGGCGCGATATAAAAAGCCCGCCCTTCGGAGGACATCCGGAGAGCGGGTTTTTCTGTGTTGTTATTAGACGAGCGTCAGGTCTGAAGTATTCACCCAGCTGACGATCTCCTTCAGGAGGGCCTTGCCTGTTCCGAGCTGCTGCACGGTGTAGGTATTGGCCTTCACCCAGTCGGGGATCTTCTGGCCGGTACTGTAATTGGTGGCACTGTTCTTGATCTTGACCTTGCTGCCGACCTCGATCTTCTTGGCCGGTGCCGGCGCGGATCCAGCAGCCACCTGAGTGCCGCCGGTTGTTGTGACATATGTGTCGAAGCCGGCCGCTTTCAGCTTGGCAGCATAGGCGTCGGCGTTTGCCTTCACGCTGAAGGCTCCGACCTGCACTCTGTAAAGATTGCCCGACTGCTTGATGATGGCATCGAAGCCGGCAGCCTTAACCTTGTGATATTGTGCGTCGGCGTTGGTCTTGTTGGAATATGCGCCGGTCTGGACGTAGTACATGACAGCAGGCTCCGGAGCTGTCGCTGCCTTGGTTGCTTCCAGCTTGGCCATCATGGCCACGATGTCGGTGCCATAGGTAGAAGCCGGGGCCCATTTGCCTCCGAGTTGCTCCACGGTTGGAGCTGTACCCTTCAGGTATGGGAAATGACGAGGATCCGGAGTTCCTGCTTTAGGATAGCCCGGAGCCCCTGCGTATAGTGCGAGGTGATCGACCTGTGCGGTGATGCCTTCCTCCCATGAACTGAAGCGCTTGTGAGCGTTCGGGTCATTGTTCGCACCGCCGGCCGTTGTCTTGAGGCCGCATGGGTTCATAAAGCTGGCATCCAGCACGCCCTTGAAATGTCCGTACCCGGTTTCTTTGGCGCTCTGTGCATATGCGACGACCGGATTGACGCCGGCGGCCTGTGCGATCCTCCAGAAGGTGTCGGCCAGCTCAATGAATAAAGAGGTCGCTCCGTTGTTCTTGGCCCATGTCTTGGCCTGTGCTGCGGTGGCCGTAGCCTTTCCCACGATCGGATGACTGCCAGCTGTCGGAGCCTCTGGCTGCTTTGTGGATCCTTTGAGTTTTAGGCCATAGTGCGCAGCGATGACGTCTACCTCAGCCTTTGCCAATTTCTCAAGGTTTGCATCCTGAAGCAAAAAGCCGCAGTCCTTTGGGTTGGTGTGGAAGCCGTGCTCGATCAGGAGCGCGCTCTTGCAGCCTGCTGCTATGGCACTTCTCAAGACTCCATACCAGTCGGTTCCGGAGTCGTTTTTCTTGTATGTGATGCCCCTGAAGTGGTGGCCCATGACCTTGGCCACGGTTTCGCCGAGGGCGGTGGCCAGCGTCTTATTGGGTCTTGTTACTGAGTCCAGCACGGTCGTCCCGGTGATGGCGTTATAATTTGCGGCACCGTCTCCGGGTGCGTTGCTGTGGTCACTCAGGAACAGATCGAAGCCAGCGGCCATCTGGCCCCTTGCTGCGAGGCTTGGATCGTCTGTGATCTTCTTTCTGGTGATGACGACGGTTGTGTTCTCGTACTTCTCAAGCTCAGCCTTTTGCAGCTGGGCGAGTTTGAACATTTGCGTCCCTTCGTAGTATGGTTTTGTCACGCCCGGGTTCCCATACTGCCCGTGCCCGGGGTCAATACATATTTTCATGACGTTTTCCTCCTATCCGCTGAAGGTTTCGTTCTGGAGTTCTCCAGTCGTAGCTTCTGGATCTTCTTGCTGTCCTGCTAAATACTGGGGCAGCTTGATCTCATTTTCCTTCTGTGCCTTCCGGTAATAGAAGCCGGTGGCTGTCGCCAGCTCTGCAAAGACAGAGGGGATCAGGTAGGCCAGAGGGGAGAGATCACCGGTTCTCCAGATCATAACGCAAGCAAAAACGGCCACCGATATGGTGACCGTAGATATGCCGACGAATATGACCTTGGAGAACTCGATCTTCTTTTTTCTTGAGCTTTTACGCTTCCTGCTCATGCTGTTCGCCTCCGTTATTCGATAATAAGGCCGATCTCGCTGTTGAGCTGCTGGACGGCTGCTTCGATCATGGCGTCGATGGCCTCTGTGTCGACAGTGAAGCCGTTTTTCTTCAGGAACTCAATGACGTAAGCCTTTTTCTCTGCGCCACGGCCCGCACCCTTATAGAGCTGCTCGGCTGCTGCGACTGCGATCTTCACCCATGCGCCGATCTCTTTGCGCTGCTGCTCCGTGGTCTTGCTCTTGATCCACGGCACCAAAAAAGCCGTGATCACCGCTGCGATGATAGCGATCACCGCGTTGATTACTGGGGTAATGTCGATCATTCTCGTTTCCCTCCTTTTACTCGTTTAATGAGTTTCGTGCCCTGACAACGGTTTGCCCGTGGTCTCTTTCGAGGTGTTCGTTGAGCCGGTTGTGCTCCATCTTTGCGGACTCGTAGCCCTTGGCCGCTGTGCCTGCAATAGTGACAAGCTGGTTGCTGAGCTCGTCGATCCTGCCCTCGAGACGCTTGACGTCATCGTTCAGGCGTGTCTCGATACGTTCGACGCTCTCCTTGATGTATTTCAGGTCAGTCGCCAGACTGCCGGCCTCCTTTCCCTCGGTTCTGTGAGCTGTCGCTCGGCCTATCCAGAAGCCGGCGAGAGATAGAGCGCAGCCCACGACCGCGATGACTGTGCTTATGTCGGCCATAGGCTGCCACCTCCTTCAGTTCTGTGCATCGTCGGATCCCTCCATTTCTGGTGTCGTTCTCTTGAACACCACCGTTTGTGACAATTTACGGCGCAGGCCGTAGCTGTTGAAGTGCTGCATAGCTCCATAATAGGACTGGACTGTGGCGTTGACCTTCTCGAGACTCATGCGTCCCGCTGCGTACTCTTTGGCCACATATTTCAGCCGGCTCATGAGTTTGCGCAGGGATTTCTTCTTGTACTTCCGATGCGTCGGAAATATCCTGAAGCCAACGAACTCGATCCCGGACTTCACTTTCCGGATGGCCGTCTTGTTGTTCAGGTGGAGCCTGAGCTCCTCGTTGAGGAATACCTCGATCCTGTCCTTTACCTCGTGCAGATATTTCTTGTCTTGGTGCAGGATGATCACGTCATCCATGTACCTGATGTAATAACGGAGCCGGAGCTCGTGCTTTGCGAATTGATCGAGCTCGTTGAGGTAGATATTTGCGAACAGTTGGCTCGTCAGGTTGCCGATCGGCATCCCGACCTCCATGAGTCGGTCAGCCTTGTCGCATTGGTCAGGGCTCAGGCCCAGCGGCAGGCCGAAGGCCGTATGCTCGCAGTTAATGATCGTACCGAGCAGCCAGAGGAGATCCTCGTCGTCAATTTTCCGGCGCAGGATGTCCATGAGTGTCCGGTGATCTACACGGTAAAAATATTTGCTGATGTCGAGCTTCAGGTAATACCATTCACTCGGCTTTCTGTCGACTGCCCGCATCCAGTATTGAAGGCGGTCAGCTGCTCGGTGGGTTCCCTTGCCTTCCCGGCAGCCGTAAGAGTCATAAATGAATTGCTTATCAAATAGGTGGTTGATTTGCCGGTATATAGCCCACTGCACGACGCGATCCCTGAATTGCAGCGCCATGATCAGGCGCTTTTTAGGCTCGTAGACATAGAACTCGCGGTACCGGCCGACCTTGTAGGTGTGCCACATGAGCTCGTTTTGGAGCTGGATCAGGTTTTCATCGAGGTGAGCCGTAAAGCGCGCCACGTCATCCCTGAACCATTTGCCGCGAGCTGCCTCTCTGTACGCGTTGTAGAGGTTGTCCCAGCTGTAAATGTCCTTGTAAATGTTTGATATTTTTGCCATCTGTCTCCCTCACAATATTGACGCCATGCGTGGCAATACCCGGAGGCTGCTTTTGGGTTGGTAGCTTCCGAGTCCGGTCTCCCGGCGCGCCTGCCTTCATGGCAATTTAATCTTTTGCCCCCTGTTTACTCAGGAGGTAGGGAGATGCGCCCCTTTGGCCTTGGCGTTGTCCTTCGCCCTTGAGCGACAGGCTTCTAACATTCAGGCCAGAGCGGAGCGGAAGCCGATGTACGCGCCGACGTTCGACCGAGGGTTGTTGCCGTTCATGTAGAACACACCAGCGTTCGACGTGTTGTTCCAGTTGCCGCCACGATACGCGAGCCGCTCGATTTTATTCGGCGCATCCCCCGCAGGTGCTATTTAGTGGATTTTATCCACTTGCCGAGGAGGCGGCCGATCTCGTTGATTTCCTTCGACCATTCCTCATGCACACCCGTGGAAATAAGCCGTGCCTCTGGTGCGACTGCTATATCAATATAGGCCCGTAGAACTTCGAGCTCTGCGTCGATCTCCATCTGGTACGGTCTTTTGCTGTCTCTTGTCTTGTTCCCGAGTATAGTAAGCCGCAGGATCTTGTATTCGCTTTCCCGGATCGCAGCGCCGAGGACGAACTTCTCGGGCTTCTTCATGTTCATGATGCGGGGCGTCGATTTCAGGATCATGCGGTTTATTCGCTGTTGTAGTATAAAATCGGCCATGTGTTCACCTCAAATATGGAAGGGCGTCCTTTGGCGGGACGCCCTTGTCAGATTTTCAGATTGGCAGATCTCAGATCCCCGGAATGTAAGCGGAGCGGAAGCCGATGTACGCGCCGACGTGCGACCGAGGGGCGTTGCCGCCCGTGCAGAACACACCAGCGCTCGACGCGCTGGACCAGCGGCCGCCACGAGCCGCGAGCCGCTCTCCGATGTTCCTCATATATAGCCTGTCGTTTCCATAGTCGCCGCCCGGCTCGTTAGGGAATAGACAGAGGACTTTTAGGAGCTCCGGAACATTTACGCCGTCGGCTGCTGTTAAGGCGTGAAACAAGACTGATCCATATGCCGTCTCATTGTCTGCCGGGTTTGCGATTACCGTGTTCAGCCTGAAGGCATACTCTCCCGTTCCTCCTACTGGCACCGGGTTTAAGTAGTCCCATTTTAGTGTCCCGGGTGTACCCGGAGCCACCAGTGAACCGTCCGGCATAATTGCCTTCCAGAACGTGCTATCAGGGTTTTGGTTTATCTGCATGGCTGCATTGTTGTCGGGTATGATCTGGATTTCCCCGTCGACCGTCCTGTATCCACCTTGCCACTCGTGGACGTTGCCATTCAAGTCCCATATGCCATCTTCTTGCCAGTTATCTGACCATGAGACTGGGCCGGAACCTGTGGCCACTCTGCAAACTCTTCCTTCGCCGTCGATATATGTCGGTATACCCGTTTCCCATGGGGCCGAGTGATCTTTGCCGTAGTTGTTGTTGCCCCTCGGCATCGTTCCGCGGTTCCTTGCCTCCTGTGCAATAAAGGCATATTCGGCAATAGTCGGAAGGTGGAAGCCCGGGCCATTCGCCTCGCAGGCTGCCTTTGCGTTGTCGAAGTTTATGGAGTTTCCGGGATCCTGCATAGGCAGAGAGTAGGCTCTGCCTTTATATACTACATTTTGGAACTTGCTGATGTAGAAGGAAGGAACCTCGACGCCGTCCACTATAAAGGCCGGGTGAGTGCTTGCGCTGCCTCCGGCTATGACTTCGGAGATCTGCTTTTTATCCTTCCTCACCATGATGGACGGGAGGCCGACGTCGTTGTAAATCGCTTCATTTGTGCCGCCGCTCAGCAGGCGAACGGCGACATCAAAGTCTCTGTTTGTTATAGCCATGATTTACACCTCCACAAGAGCCCACAAAACGAGCTCGACGTTGTCCATCGAGAAGGGGATGGGGATGGTTTTCTCCGGATCTTCGTACTGTCTGGCCGGGATGTTGATATTTGCTACAAAATACTTTGAAGGGCCAGCGATCAGGATCTTATCGTCATCCCTGCATATGTCGATAGTCTGAGCCTCGTCCCTCTCGTACTTTATGAGGTTGAGGGTGATCTCGTCGTCTCCGAACGTGATCCTGTTGCCGTCCACCGTGTAGGGGATTTTCGGGCCTTCGTTCTGTTCTCTAATAATCATATTCTGTTAGCCTCCATTTCTTTTTTTATTTCAGCGGTATGCCTTGAGATTTCTCTTGCGCATTCCCGCTGCTCAGCAGTTGCTCTCTCAGGGTTTACCCCGTAGCTTTTCAGGATCATGGCCTCATGGGCCCTTTGTTCGTCTGTCTTGATTATGACGTTAGCCATTTACATCATACCTCCTTGAACCTTCAGTCTCAGCGTTACACTGGAAGCCGAACCGCTATACCTCACCTTGAAGCCATTGGCCTGTTTTGTGGTGACGATAATGTCCCCGACAGTGCCGCCGGTTGCGCCTGTTATTTCGGCCGTCACGTTGTAGGTGGTGCGGTTCCTTGTTTTGGTCGCCGGTATGTCCACATTATGTTCCGACGTGCCGGTGAGTGTCTTATCAATAGCCACGACCTCGGCCTCGATCTGTGCATCACGCTGCAGCCTTGCTCTCATGGCAAGCAGGCCGTTGAGTGCGATGGACTCAAAGATCCCGGCGTCCATGGTGTTGAAGTTTTCAGCGCTTTGGTCGGTGCCTTCCTGAACGCCTTCGACATGATCCACCCAGTTGATCGCTCTATACATTCATTTCGCCTCCTTTACACCGCGCCCTCTATGATGGGGAGCGTTATCTTGAATATTGCACCCTGTCCGGATGCGATCGAGACATTGTCGGGCTGTTCAGCTGCCACCTCGCCGTCGATGTCGATGATCCTTATCCCTGTAATAGTGGCAGGGGCCCCGACGTTTGCGCTGCTAAAAACAGCATGGATCACGATGTTGTTGCCTTCGATGACTTTCCTTTGGATGGTGCCGTCGACATAGTTGCTGCCGACTTTGGCCTGAACTTTGTGGATGTTTTTCATCCACCACGTTCTCCTCTTGGCCAGAAAATTACTTGTGTAAAATGCCACTGGTTTCGCCTCCTTTACTGCATTGTTTTGCGAGTGCCGCATTTTATGAAGTTGAACGCCTGCTTCGTTATGGATGCGCCAGCGGTGGCAGCTGCGGCTTCCATAACTTTCCCGATCACAGCCGGCTTATGGTTGAGCCCTGCCTTTGTTGTGCCGGCCTTACTGAAGTTGAAGGCTGTGCTGGTTATCACACGGCTGGCTTCTGCGGCTCTCTCTATGATTTTTCCGAGATATGCGGGCTTGTGTCTTGTCCCGCACTTAGGAAAATTAAAAACCGTAGGCTCCACCGTTCTGGCTGCTATGATGACAGCACCGCACTCCTCATAGTAGAAAATGCCGTCAAGTATAGAGCGGGCACTTTTGGCTTCGGTGGCGATCCTGCGGAACTCTTGAAATATTTCGTCCGTCATGTCCTTGTTTGATGTCAGGACGATGAAGTGGTAAGGAGCTGCCTCGAAGGGGTACACTGCATCAAACCACTCCTGAACGTAACCGCTGCCGAAGTAAGCGCTGACCAGCTGCTCAACGGCTCGCTTGGTACCGCGCTTTGAGTGAACCAGATCCGAGACTTTGATCGTTTCGCGCTTTCGATCCAGAGGAAGGGCCGAGCTGTACCAGTCGACATTTAGCTCCCACGCCAGCTCGTCAAGTTCCGCATCGTCAAGCTCGTCGATCTTATCCCATGTCCGCAGCTGCTTGACCTTGCTGCCGGGTTCCGTGATTAGTTTATTGACCGCTTTGGCCAGAGCCTCGACGGCTGCATCATCCCGCATGAATATCGGGATCAGCTTCCGGATGTCTGCATCTGATAGCCGCATCATACCACCACCTCGTGAGAGACAACGAGCGATCCGCTGTGTTTGGCCACGGTCGTCTCTGATAGTTCTGTAAATGTCGGCTTGATGATGTCCACGCGAACCGCACCGACCAGATCGCTGGCCCATGAAGGGGCGAGGATCAGGGCGCGCAGCTTGTCGGGGTTGATGTCGCGATCCAGTGCCGAGTCTTGCCAGTAGATATACTGGTCAATAGCTCCACCGGGGCCCTCAATGGTCTCGATGGCCCTGCTTTCGTCCGCGGCCGTCGTGTAGTATTTGAGCTCAATGTCATAATAGTGGACGCTTGGAGCTTCGACGATCACATGGTCGGTGAGCGGCCTGACGTCGTCAGCGCTGCACGCAGCGAGCACCTTGTCGAGGATGCCTTGGCTCGGTATAACTCCACCGTAGCAGATCGGCACGATCTTCACCCGGCCGTCCATTGTCCGGTCGATTTCGATGCCGATTTCCTCAGCAGACTCAAGGGCGCCGCCCGGTTTCATCGTAATGGTGAGCAGCTCGTCCTCGTATGTTGCAGTATAGTCCGTTCCGGCTGCGGCCGGCGTAGAGCTTCCGGATGCATACACCTTCAGGGTGTCGGGCAGTAGGTTGCTGCCGCCTTTATATGCCTTGCCGGCAGAGACGGGGAGCATCCGAGAGATGGTTTCTTTTTCGTTCTGTACGACCACGTCGGAGATCGTTGGGTCTGCGGATTTAGCCCAGTATTTGTAGGCGTTTACTGGCCCGGCTGTCGATAATTTGGAAGGCGCGTTTCGGATCCTTTCCCGGAGACTGTCGTCGCTTTCCTCGTCGCTGCCCCCGGCGGTGGTTGTTATGTTTTCCACACTATCCACATACGGGATCAGGTCGACGATGACGTTGATGTCGCCGATCTTGATGTCGTTGTATATTGTGCCGCCTTCCGTACTGGTTGCCTGTACTGTCACGGAAGTCGCTCCGGCCATAATGACGGCCGTGGTGTCTGTCGCGAAGTACCTGACATTGTCATTGGTGACTCTGGTGCCGGCTGGGATGATCACATTCCACTCGACTGGCGCGTTCATCGAGAAGCGCAGCGTCGTGGTTGCCGGTACCGGCTCTTGCCTTGTTACGCCGGAGCGTTCGCCCAGTGCATCGAGGACAGGGCCCCGGGCATATCTGAGCATTTTTTGACGAGCTGCGTCATTGACGGCGTTATACATGGCCACAAAAAGAGGGACGAGAGCCTCCCCGAACAGGCGACGCTCGTCCCCGGGGTATAACGGCTCAGCCACGCCGTTTTCCAGCTCGCCAATGATCGTCGCGTGGATTTCCTGCGAGTCTGTCGTTATAAAATTAAGATCAGGCATTTGCGTCTCCCTCCTTTGCATGGTTGATGGTGATGCCTGCGTCCAGAAGGAAGTCGCCGGTGATGGTCGCGATGGATCCTATGTTCACGCTGTCGACATCAATGCGCGGCTCAAAGTTCTCGAGGAGCCATGCGGCGTCGGCTGCCGCATCACTTCCGGCGGTTGTTGCCGGCGAGTCGATGTTTGCGATGCTCAGCCCTTTGGTGCGCTCATATGGAACCTCTCCGCGAGCTATTCGCAGCAGGTTGGCCGCGCAGAGCTCTGGCCTGCTGTTGCCTTTTGCTTTCAATACGCATTCCTCCTTTACGCGAGCGATAAGTCTTTTGTATATACCCAGCTGTTGATCCCGTCCGGATGTCCGAGCAGCGCCCTGTCGTTCTTGATTTGAGAGACGACGTGCGTGCGGTCTTTCACCCACCCGGGGATCTTTTGGCCGGTTGCATAGTTGGAACCGACGATCTTGACCTTGCTGCCGACTTTCATGGTAGTGCTGCTTGCTTTCTGGAGCGCGGTGTTCGTCGGTTTGACTTCTGCTTTTGTTGCTGATGATGGGCCGACGGTCAGGGCCGTCCCTGTTCCGGTGGCCTTTTTTTCTTCTGCGATTTCCTCGAAGGTCATGCCGAGCTTGGCCCGGTGCATCCGGCCGAAGTCATCCAGCAGCACGTCGCTCAGGTCGATCCTCTTGAGCTGGAACTTTGGCCCGAACTTCTTGCCGGACAAATAAAAATAGTCGGACTTGCCGACCAGCTGTTCCCACTCTTTGATCTCTGCCTCGACATTGACGCCGAGAGCTGCATTGAGCTCGGTGGTGAATGACAGAGGCACCAGCTTCCGGCCTCGCTCATTGGTTGCTGGAGAGTCCTCGAGGTCTGTGTTGGTCTCTGCTTTTAACTCATAGGAGGTAGAGAGCCCGGTGAGTGTGAGCACTTTCTTCGGCGTTACCTCCCATTGTTTTGTCCTCCATTTTGCTATAACTGCCAATAGAACCGCCTCCTTTACTGTGGGCCGCTCGTTGTCGAGCTGCCGGGTTCAACGCCGCCATGGACGTGGCCATTGACGCTGTCGAGGCTTCCGGTGGCGATGTCGCCACCGACCGCGAGGCTGCCATTGATCTCGACGTCTCCTCGGAGTATGCCGAACCATTCGCCGTCCATCCGGCTGAGCAGCTGCCCGGTGTGGTCGTCGAATATCACATAAATGACCTCGGTGCCTTTCTTGAGGTTTCCGGAAGCACCGCGCATATACCACGGTATGACCACGGGTCGGGAGACGAGGCTGTTGCTTTGGCTCGGGCTCACTCTGGCCATGGTCAAGTCTCCATTTCTATCGGCAGGGCCTTCAATGGTCAGGATCGTGCCTTTTTCAATGTTTGCCATCAATATCCCTCCAATAGTTTCCTGAAAAAGAGTTTTGTCTCTCCCTTGATGTAGTCGTGGCGGGCTTTGGTAATGAAAACAGGGCCGTCCCATGTGCTGGCCTTGGCTGTCTTGATATTGATTAGGCTGGCCGCAGCATAGCCCAGCAGGAGGCTCTTTTTGATGGTTCCGGTGTAGCTTTCCTTGTTTGCTGCCCTGAGCAGGTTCTTAGCGTATCTCATGGCCTCGCCGTTACTTGTGCAGTTGATCGGGTTCCTCGGCCTTAGCACTCGGCTGGAGTTGCCACCGTTTGGCGCGGTGAATGTTCCTTTATATTTCCCGCTGACTACCTCTGCGGAGCCATAAGAGAGGGCGCTGTTGTCAAAATACTCGAACACACCATCCTCGCCGATCTCCAGCGTGGCAGTCGGCTCCAGTCCTTCAATATACCGCTCGTCGTAGACGATCAGCTTCCCGTCAAATATAAGCATCCCGCATCCTTCAAGCTGGCACCTCTGAAGGTAGAACTCGAAGTCGGTCATGCCGTTCTGTGATAGGTAAGGGTAAATCTGATCCTTCACGCCGTAGTATGCAAAGTCGAGGCCGTGCCGTTTTGCTATGTCTTGTCCCAGTTGCAGGAAGCCGATGGACTCCCATGACCTGTTGTTGATGTTCTCGCCACTCAGGGGCATGGACATCGCTCTCAATGTAAAGAGCCCGTTCTCCGGTTCGATGCCGGAGACGAACATTTTCCCGGTACGGGCCGCGCCCTCAACGAGCTCGACCTTTTCGCCCTTGACCGGGTTCCATTTGCTCCAGAGGCCCTTGGTGTCGTTAAAGCGTATGACCAGTGTGTCGCTGCGGCCGGATGCGTTCATTTCATGGACGCAGGCATTGACCGAGACACTCGGCCATATATCCACACCTTCGTATATTAGCTTCATGATGTGCTTTGCCTCCATGGCGGCAGCGTGGCGGGCGTTTCCACGCTGTCGAAAATAGGGATCCTCAGCGGCACGTCAGCATCGAATATTATGACGTCGGCATAATCTGGGTTGTATTCGATGATGCGGCTCGCCATTTTCTCGTCGTTATAAACAGACAGGGCGAGCGCGTCGAAGGTGTCGCCCCGCCTTGTGGTATAGTTAATAAATCGCGTGACGCGCAAAGTCTCCGACCTCCCTTCTGGCCAGCCAGCGCTCGAGCCAGTCGAAGAACTCGAGCTCGTGCTGCTTCAGTTTTTCCATGAGATCGCTGGTGTCTGTGTTTCCATCGGCCTCGATCTGCGGGTTGTAGTGGAAGCCAGAGAAGTCGTAAATGATGACTGTGGACTCCGTCAGCCCGGCGAGAGAGAAGTCGTCCAGCCCGAGAAGTTGACCGGCTTGGGCCCAGTAGCCTATATTCTCTTTGCGGTGTGCCGGGTCAAAAGATATAATGGCCTCTGTACCAGCTTCTCCGGCGATGCTTATTCCATCGGTGAAGCCGCCGGAAGCGAACGCCGGAAGCCCATCTATTGACACGACGATCGGCTGGTTTTTGTCAATTACTCCGAGCAGCTCACCGGCTTTTTTCCAGTATTCAATATTTTCCTTCCTGAACTGAGGGAGGAAGGAGATTACTGCCTCCATGCCGGCCTCACCGGCGATACTTATGCCATCGGTGAAGCCACCGGCTGCCAGTCTCGGGATCAGCGGGATGTTAATGCCTTTACCGCCGACGAGCGGTACCCAGTCGGGGATCTTGAGTTTGTTCAGGCCCTTCAGGAACATATTGATGCCGTCGATGATCCAGTTTATTGGTGCCTTGAATATGGCCACCATTCCGTCCCATATTCCGGAGAATATCTTGACGACTGCATCCCACGCGCCCTGCCAGTTGCCTGCGAATATGTTTTTCACGAAGTCGATCACGCCGCTGAATACAGTGATCAGCGCGTCAATTATCGGTTTTATGCCGGCGATGGCGTTGCCGAGCACTTCAGTGAATAGCCCGGAGATCCACTCGATGATCGGCCCCAGCGGTTGAAGTACCGCGTTGATTAGCTGCGAGAGCACGAGGATCAGCGGAGCGATGGCCTGACTTATCAGGTCGAGTACAGGCTGGAGCACCGCGACGATCAGGTCGAGGATCGGCCCGAGCAGCTGGATGATGACATCCAATATCGGCATGAGCGCCTCGAGCAGTTGCAGCACGATCGGCATAATTGAATTAAATAACTTCATGACCGGGGGAATGAGGGTAGTCAATAGTCTGCCTCCTATATCCACGATCATCGGCAGGAGCCTCTTGAGTACAGGCAGCAGGCCGCTGAATAACTCGGTGATAAGTGGTTGCAGCACGGTCACGGTCTCCTCAATAATCGGGGCCAGTGACTCCATCGCCTCAGCGACAACGGGCATTAGGCTGTTGAGGGAGTCGAACATGGTGTTGGCCAGTGGTTTGAGCGCGACTTCTGCCTGCTGTTTGAACATTTGCAGCCGCTCAGGGAAGTCCATCGTGTCCTCAGCTGCACCCAATATGGTCTCGCTGTTCTCTTTGAGTGAGGCAGTAAAGTCCTCGACCGCAAGAGTTCCGTCCCGGATGGCTGCGGCCATCGTTGAGCCAGCACGAGCTCCGAAGATCTCGCTGGCGATGGTCGTCGCTTCGGCTGCGCTGCCTGCGTTCTTGATTTTTTCATAATAGAGCTGAAGCCCTTCGCTCGCCGAGTAGCCCTCTTTTGCAAGAGCCCCGACGCTCTTTTTCATGGCTGCCAGAACTTCATCGGTCTGCACGCCGGCCTTTTCCATCTGACCGATCAGAGCAGTGGCATCCTCGAAGCTGTAGCCCATTTCTTGAAGCTGCGGAGCGAATTGCTGAGCCTTTTGCATGAGCTCGGTGAAGCCGATGCCTGTTGCTTGGCTGGCCTTAAATACGAAGTCCATGGCCTCGCCCATCTTTTCGGCGTCGATATTCCATGCTTGGAAGGCTTGAGACGATCCCTCGATGACTCCGTTCAGGTCATCCCCCAGCATATTGCTGACTTGGAGGGCCTGCTTTGAGATCTCCTGAAGGGGCTCGCCGGTCAGCCCGAGGCGGGTGTTGTAGTCGGCGATGGCCTTGCTGGCGTCCTCCATGGTCGTCGGTACGCTTTTGTATACCTCGTCGAAGTCGGACAGGAGAGCGTCGAGCGCTTCACCGGTTGCGCCGGTTCCGATCCTGATCGCGTCCGTTGCTTCATCGAACCGGCCGCCGAGATCCGTGAGGTATTGCCCGGCCTCCATGACTGCTTTGCCTGTGGCGATCGCTATGCCGCCGACGGCTGCACCCACGGCCAGAGCTTTGACGTTGATGCCCTCGAGCTTGCCGGTTGCCTCCTCGATAGACTTGCCGAGGGTGGGGCTGATCGTACCGGCGATCTCGACAATAGCTTGCAAGGTTTTACTTTTGGCCAATACGCTCACCTCCCTCTATATTTGGCCCTTGGCTGGTACTTATGTTTGGCGTTTTTCTCACGCCTTTTCTGTTCTTCTGCCAGCTCCTCCGCGGCCTCTGCGTAGTCGATTAGGAAGTCAATGACTCGCCTTTTTTCGAGTTCGGTGACGCTGGTGTGGTAGACTCTGGCATAGTCTCTGATGCATCTTCTGAGTCGTCTTGCTGTGACTTGCCCGCCGAGCTTAAAATAAAATTTCGGCCGATCTTCATTACCTCCATGACGTCCACGCCTTTGATGCGTTCGAGATCAGTGATGTCATACGAAGGGTTCACGGCCTGAATGGCAGCGAAGCCGAGATAGAGGTGGAGGCCATAGTCGAGCTCCACGGCCCCGGACAGGTTGCCACCCTTTGATCCAGATGCTCTCAGTTTTCTGGCATCCGCTTCAGCGAACGCCTGCGGAGTGATTTCGTTCGCGTCATATGTCAGCTCTGTGACCTTCTTGCCGTTGATCATGATCGGGTTTTTGAGTTTGATGCTTTCCATTGGTTCTGACTCCTTTCAATAAAAAGCCCCCGAGGGCTTTCTCCCGGGGGCTTTAGATTATAATAGACTGTTGATCTTGCTGTAATAGTCGACGCCGTTGATCCTCAAGATCTGGCTCAATCTATCCACGAGCAGGATCTCCGTGCCTCCGACAAATAGCTGGTAACGAGTAACCGCGAACGCGATCTCGTTCTCGGAGTTAGATCCGATTTCCACGCCGATGGCCGGCAGGGATTTCGGCACGCCACGGATAAACGCCTTGCAGCCCTCTGGCTTGCTGGTGCCATCCGATAAGCTCACATTGTGCACCCACCTGAACTCGAGGTTCTGCTTTTCGAGGCGCATCATGCGGCTGAGGCCGAGATCTGTGCCGATCTTTGTGATGGTTGCCTCCATGGCCTCAATAAGGCCGACGGCGATGACCTCCATGGATCCCATGGCCTGAGCTTCGCCGGCTAACGGTGTGATGGCCGGAAGGGTGAAGGCCACGTCCTTGGCCACGAGAACGCCGTCGGAGTAAACCGTGTCGGCGATGTTTGTGCTTTTAATATCCATCCATGGCATTACTGTTCACCTCCAAAGTAAGCAGCGAAGCCCTCGTCCGTATATGTCACATAAACGGTCGCGCTCTTGAGAGGCGGCGTAGGTGTGACGCAGATGTCCCAGCGGAAGTCGCCGTTCATCATGTCATTGGTCGGGTTTTCGCTCTCTAAAAAGTAGACTTTCGGGTTCCCGATCAGAGCGCCCTCGCTTTTAAGGGTTTCGAGCTTTTCCTGCTCGCGGTTCAGGATAGTCTCCTGAAGGGAGAGAGCCATCGGCTCGTCGATGGAGGTGCCCCATTCGCGCTGGAAGGAGTTCGTGATGTGCATGAGCATCCTCATGGACGTATCGAAGATAGCGCGAGCGTTGAAGGAGCCGCCGTAGGTGTAAGCCGCCGTGTGGTCTCCCCATAGTCTCCAGTTGCTTTCCCAGTAGATGGCCGTGCTGATGCCGTTGCTGGTCAGTTCCTTGGCCTCCTGCTGGTCGAAGCCTTGGTTCGGAGAGTCAGGGCCGAAGTATTGCCTTGTGATCGGGATCGGTTTATTGCCCGGTGTCTCCATCGGGATTGACTTATGGCTGAAGTCTGCACGCATCATTTCAACGACGGCCATGGTGCTCAGGTGGTAGATCTTTGAACCGTTAGCGCCCATAGGCCAGTAAACCTTTGACCTTTCGGACTTGTAGTTGTTGTCGTTCTTCCATTGTTTGGCCTTGTCGATGGTGTCCACCTTGTTCTCGCCGTCCTTGATCGGTATGTCGGCCAGAACGAAGGCGTCCCAGTGCCCGTTGATTTTTTGCGACGCTGCCACCATGGCAGTGTAGACTTCAGGGATCTTGCTCCATCCGGGGGCAGCGATAAGGTTGGCCACTGCGTTGAAGTTCGGATACAGGAATTTGATTGCAGCCAGTCCAGAGGCAACGCCGTCGCTGGTTATGCCACCGATGATGGTTTCCTTCGTGATCTTGGTAAGGTCGACCTCGGAATAAGATGCCTCGATCGTTGTCATGGAGGTCTCGCCGATGTCGAAGATCGTCAGGGTATTGGTTCCATAATCGTAGCTCAGGCGGTAGTCCACACCCTCGACCTTTTCATCGAGTGCAAAGGTGTCGAGGATAATCGTGTCGCTGACGATGGTGGCCATTTTATTGGCGAATGTCAGCTGCTTGGTCGTTGGTGAGCTTTTTGCGTGAGTCGTCGGATCGAGGACATTGATCACGAATATCGGGCCCACGTTTCCGATGGTGTTGTTAAAATGCGCGTCAATGGCCTCGCATAAGCTGAAGCCGGCCCAGTTGTCTGTATAGCCGATCTTCCTCTTGGCCTCGTTGATGTTGGACAGCTTCACCGGGGTGTTGATGATCCCGGCGTTCGCATATCCTCTGACGAGGTTGACAGGCGCTACACCGACATATACGGGAACCGTGCCGGCCTGCGTGGCGTTTTGTGCGACATCGTCGCCGATGTGGCCGAACGCGCCGTATAAATATTCATTTGCCATGTTCTTCACCTCTCTGAATTATAGGTATTGATTGTATTCTGGCACCCGAGCCAGCCCACGCTCCACCGTGAAGGTGATCCACGCGAACCAGTAAGGGTACCAGTCGGAGATCGCATCTTGCTCCATGAACGGCCCGAAGCTGATGCCGTCCTCCTTGACTATGCGCAGGCCGTCGATGTATTCCGTACTTTCGAGCGCCAGCAGTGCCGCGTCCACGAAGTTCCAGACGTCACGCCAGCCTTCGCCGTGCCGGGTAAATAGGGCCCGGGCTTCCGGTGTGTTATATCGGGTGTATGAGCCGTTACCGTTTGCATGAAATAGTTCCGGGCCATGGGTTCCCGGGTTCCATGCCGACAAGCTCATGCGCACTTTGAGAGTGCCCTTGTTTTCAGTCATCCGATCTGTTCCTTCGGTGAACTGAACGCAGAGGGAAGGGATGGGAGCGGCCACCTTTGGCGGCAGTTTATCTTTTGTTGGAACAAAAAGCGCAAAGGCCGCCGGGTTTGTTTCCGTGTAGTCGAAGGAGGAGTCTGCTGCGTTGTCATCTGGGAGCTTGAGCTTAATCTGTTTGCAGATATTCGCATCGGCCCACGCTGTGATCTTGTCAATAATTTGCACGATCGTCATAATGCTGCGCCTCCTATACTGTACGGCTTTGACCGAGGGCTATTTGAGCGACGCCCATGTCCTCGCTCCAGTCGTTCACGATATACTCACGGCCGTCAACATTGAGACTCTCGCCGGCTCCCCGGCGAGGAGGAAGATCCTCGACATACGCAAAGAGCAGCAGGCTTGACTCGGCCACTCCGACCTCCGCGCCACCTTGCCGCTCTCTGAGTTTGTCGTCGTCAATGACGACCGGTATGTTTTTGCCCTCGACCTTGTGCATCTCCCCGAACTCGTCGATGTTCAGGAAGATGCCGCGGTCTGCTTTCACCATGTCCTTGAATGAGGACATTATAATTACACCGGATCAGCTGCGTCGAGTGAAGGGGGTTCCTCGCCGTCGTCGTATGCTTCAGGTATTTCATTCTCCGGATCCTCATCGTCCTGATCGTTTTCTTCCTGAGTTTCAGCTTTGGCAGCTTCGATCATGGCGATGACGTCGGCCTTCTTGCGAGCATCTGAAGCATCCACTCCGTAGGCTTTGGCGATCTCCTTCAGCTCGTCGAGCTTCATGTCAATATTGTACGCAGGCAGCTCGTCGACGTCCTTACTGCCTGTTTCTGCTTCCGGAGCTTTAGGCGTAGGCGCGGTCGGTGCTTCCACGGGTGCGTCTACATACACGGCCACGCCCAGTCTGACAAGGCGCGCTTCCTGCTCCGGGGTAGCTGTGAACGGATCATCCGCTGGGGTTTTCGGTATTATCCTGTTACCCTTGCGGTACCCGTAGGTGCCTTTTATGATCTTGATCATCAGTTACCCTCCTGTTCTTATCCGTTTATAACCGTTGCGGAGATCCATGGGTTCTTCTGGTTCGGGATCAGCAACGGGCAGCTGGTAATTGTCAAGGTTCTGGTGTTGCCTTCGGCACTTGCCAGATACTTCGGAACACGTCTTGCTGCGTAGGTGTGGAACTGTCCATCGTACTGTTCGACCTGAGTGACTGCTCCGTACAGTGTGCGGCCAGCTCCGGGAGCTGTAAGGATTACCTTTCCAGCCGGGATGTACTGGGTCATTTGTCCGTCGTCATTCTCATACTGCTCGTCGTAGCTGATGACGGAGATCATTCTGCCGTGAACATTGAGAACGGCAACGAGAGTGGCACCGGCGGGGAGAGTTTTCGGGTCAACGGTTCCGAGGTTGAAGTTCTTAATGTCGAGGAGCTTTTGGATCTTCTCGTTGTTGACGATAGTGTCGGCAACGTCCGGAGCCACGATAAGCTCGGAAGCAGGGAGCCCTCTGGAAGTCAGGAGTCTGGCCATGGCTGCTATGTCTCCAATGATGTCAGCGCCAGCCTGATCCCATTCAATGGCCGGAGTATAGACTGCCGGATTGTTTGCTTCGCTATAAAAGCGAATTTCTTTCTCCTCGTACTTGGTCAGATCGTCAGCGTAGTGTCTCATGATGCAGCCGTTGTTGAGCATGGTCTCGGCTGCCATGGCTTCCTCACGTCTGGAGATCATTTCGCTCATTTCGTCGGCGTCCTTCAGCAGCAGAGCACTTTCACGCTGCTGAGGTGTCAGTTTGCTGAACAGAGCCTCGCCGAAGCCTCTTTTCTTGAGGTCGTCAATGGTGAGCACTCTGCGGGGTGCGATGAATGGAGGGGTGTATCTCTCCATGTAGTAGCCCTCGCGAGTGATGGTAACGCCGCCCTTTCTCGGCGATACGAATGGGGCCAGCTTCTTGCTGCCGTCCTTGTACTCAACGAGCACGTCGTCAGTCGCGAAGATGTCGGTCGCGTCGTTGGTTGGAAAATATCTGTCGCGCAGGAATGTGCGAAGGGGCGCGAGCTGTTCCACTGCCATGAGCAGGGCGTGGGTGCTGTAAATGTCAAATGCCATTTTTCATTCCTCCTTTATATGTGACAGCGTCATCGAGAAGGATGCCGCCCTTGCGGAGGTTCTCCTCGTCGACCTTTGTCAGAGTATAGCCCGTTTTCACGGTGAGTTTGTTGCGGTTGAAGTGGCCCGTTCTGTATGCCAGAGCTGTAACAGGGTCGCCGGCCTCTGTACCGGTATCGACATCCTGAGCGAGGATGCAGTTGGCTGTCAGGGTTTCATCCGCTATGGCCTGAGTGCCGAGGATTACCATGGCAGCATCGCCGCCGGTACCTGAACTCAATGCGAGAACTGTGCCGCGGGTTACGACGCCGAGGCCGGCTCTCATGGGTACGCTGAATACGTCAGCCTCCGGAGTATTCTGGTTGATCAGGTTATCGAAGGCCACGGATCCGAGATTTTCGTCGAGTCTGCTCATTACTTTCTACCTCCGTTCTTCATTTTGTTGTAGACGTCCACGATCGCGCTCACCTGTTGAGCAACGTCGAGTTCGTCGTCTTGGTTCCCTGAGTTGGGAGCTGCACCGACACCTTCTGCTCCGGATGCTTTGTAGTCCTTTGCAGAGTTG
>Ga0134098_1000397_pt1 | contig 46617 bp, 42 predicted proteins | sample 9_3taG_FD_94456 | JGI IMG/M metagenome (GOLD analysis project Ga0134098, IMG submission 94456) | Switchgrass degrading microbial communities from high solid loading bioreactors in New Hampshire, USA - 9_31_10_142_A3 metaG | ecosystem: Engineered > Bioreactor > Semi-continuous > Anaerobic >... | reverse complement strand
AATACCGCCCTTGTAATATTATTGCATAGGTATTATAATGTGTTGGCGAATTTATAACAACTATTTTATGGATGGAGACTTTTATGACTGCTCTGGATTTTGAAAAATACGCGGTTGCGGGCTCGCACGCCCACCTTGTAGGGGTGGGCGGGGTCTCCATGTCTCCGCTTGCCGAGATCCTGCACGGGATGGGAATTAAGGTCACGGGCTCCGACATAAGCGAGAGCAGGACCATAGAGCGCCTGCGCTCGCTCGGCATAGACGTGAAAATCGGGCACCGCGCCGAGAACATAGAGGGCGCCGACTTCATCGTGAGGACCGCGGCGGTCCATGACGACAACCCGGAAATCGTGGCCGCCCGCAAGGCCGGCATACCGGTTTTTGAGCGCACGCAGGCCTGGGGCTCCATAATGCGCAACCACAAAAACGCCCTTTGCATTTCCGGCACGCACGGAAAGACCACGACGACTTCGATGGCAACTCATATTCTGACCGCGGCGGGGCGCGACCCGACGGTGATGATAGGCGGGACGCTGCCGCTGCTGGGTTCCGGTTATAGAGTCGGCAGAGGCGACACCATAATAATGGAGTCCTGCGAGTACTACGACTCCTTCCTCAGCTTCTTCCCGACGATTGTAGTGATACTCAATATAGACGCCGACCACCTCGACTATTTCAGCGACATCGAGGATATCAAGCGCTCGTTCAGAAAGTTTGCCTCTCTTGTGCCTCCCGACGGCTGCGTTATAGCCAACGCCGACGATAAAAATACGATGGAGGCTGTGTCGGGCCTGGACAGAAGGGTCATAACCTTCGGCTTTTCGGAAGGCGCCGAGGTGCGCGCGGTTAACGTCAAGTACGAGGGGATGGGGAGCAGCTTCGATGTCCAGCATAGGGGCGAGGCTTACGCCCATATCGAGCTTAAGGTTCCGGGGCGGCACAACGTGGCAAACGCGCTTGCTGCTACCGCCGCCGCGATTTTCATGGGGCTTCCCGCCAAGTCAGTCGAGAGGGGGCTATACAGCTTTACCGGCGCGGGCAGACGCTTTGAGTACAAGGGAGAATGCAGGGGGGCAAAGGTTTACGACGACTACGCCCACCACCCGAGCGAAATCAGGGCGCTGCTCGCAGCGGCGAGGAGCCTGGGCTTTAAGCGCCTCATCGTTGCCTTCCAGCCGCACACCTATTCGCGCACGAAGGCGCTGTTCGACGACTTCATAAGGGAGCTCAAGGCTGCCGACAAGCTCTTCCTCGCCGAGATATACGCGGCGCGCGAGGACAACGAGGTCGGGATATATTCGAAGGATTTGGCCGAGCGGATAGAGGGCGCCGAGGTCTGCTCCGACTTTGAAGAGCTAACAAGGAGGCTCCGCGAGACGGCTTCGGAGGGGGATATCATACTCACGGTCGGAGCCGGCGACATATACAAGGTCGGCGAGGCGCTTGTGGAAAAATATTAAGGGGCGGCCTATGTCCGCTCCTTTTTTACAGCGGCGGAAAAGTCCGGCGGGGCTTCTCCGCCGTTTGCATTGGCTTTGTCCCGCCGCGAGAGCTGTCATTTTCCCGCCGCATTTCCCGAAGGCGGAGATAGCATTTATACATCAGACACGGCGGGGAAGAGGCGGGGGCGGCTGCCTGATAGAATAAAATGAAGGAGGGGGCAATCCCCCTCCTTTTCTGTATATTATAAGGCCTTACGCGGAAGCTCCGACTTCAGAAACCTCGACATCGTGCTCTCTGTTAAGCCGCGTATCCTTGATAAGCTTTCTGGGACATTTCTGGGCGCAGATTCCGCAGGAGATGCACTTTGAGTAGTCGATTGAGGCCAGATTGTCGACCACGTGGATGGCGTCGTGCGGACAGGCCTTTTCGCAGATTTTGCAGCCTATGCAGCCGATGTTGCACTTCTTGCGCAGCGACGCGCCCTTCTCGTGGGAAGAGCAGGCCACGACTATGTCGGCGCTGTAGGGAACCTTGACGATGACCTTCTTGGGGCAGGCCTCTATGCAGGCGAGGCAGCCGACGCACTTGTCATGGTCGACATGGGCAAGCCCGTCAGTCACGCTGATGGCGCCGAACTTGCAGGCAGCGACGCAGGAGCCGAGGCCGAGACATCCATACTGGCACTCGAGGGAGCCGCCGCCCGGCAAACGGGAAGCCGCAAGGCAGTCGCGTATGCCCAGGTACTCGTACTTTCTGGCGGCGTTCGGCCCGCCGGAGCAGCGCACAAGCGCGACGCACCTTTCAACCTCTGCAGCCTCGACGCCCATGATGGCGGCTATTTTCGCCGCGCACTCCGCGCCGCCGGCGGCGCAGGCGTTCATAGGGGCGGTGCCGGCGACCACAGCCGCGGCGTAGCCCGCGCAGCCGGGGAAACCGCAGCCGCCGCAGTTTGCGCCGGGCAGGATGCTCAGAATCTGCTCCTGCCTCGGGTCCACCTCGACGGCGAAGACCTTCGAGGCAATTGCGAGCACAAGGCCGAACACGCCGCCCATGATGCCGAGCACCAGAATTGCATTGATAATATTTGTAGTGTTCATTACTCAAGCCCCCTTACCAGACGCGCAGGCCGGAGAAGCCCATGAAGGCCAGAGATATAAGGCCTGCCGAGACAAGCGCGATGGGGAAGCCCTCGAAGGCCTCCGGATATTCCGCAAACTCGAGCCTCTCGCGGACGCTTGCGAAAAGGACTATTGCGACGGTAAAGCCTATGCCGCCGGTTATTCCGTAGACGACGCTCTCAATGAAGTTGTAGCCGTTCTGCGTGTTCAGAAGGGCCACGCCGAGAACCGCGCAGTTGGTCGTAATGAGCGGCAGATATATGCCGAGAGCCTCGTAGAGTGTCGGGACAGTCTTGTGCAGGAACATCTCGACGAACTGGACAAGAGCCGCTATGACGAGTATGTAGGCGACCGTCTGCATGTAGGCAAGCCCCAGCGGAACAAGCAGGTATTCGTTGACGAGCCAGCAGAAAATAGAAGCAAGGCCCATGACGAAGATGACCGCAAGGCCCATGCCGAGAGCCGTGTCCATCTTCTTCGACACGCCCATAAAGGGGCAGATTCCGAGGAACTTGACGAGTATGAAGTTCTCGACCAGAATGGCGCCGAGAGCTATCGACAGAATTGATGTAAAGCTCATTTCGCTACCTCCTCAGTCTTCTTGCTCTTGGCCTCGTAGCGTTTAAGCGCCCACTGCACAAGAGCGATGAGGCAGCCGAGCGTCAGAAAGCCGCCGAAGGGGAGAATCAGAAGCATCGCGGGATAGCCCTCGGGGATAATCCTTATGCCAAGGCCGCCGTTTAATATTCCGCCGCCGAAGGTGCCGTTTCCCAAAAGCTCGCGTATCACGCACATGATTATGAGAACAACGGTGTAGCCGATACCCTGGAAAAGTCCGTCGAGCGCCGAAGCGAGCACCGAGTTTTTGGAGGCGAAGGCCTCGGCGCGGCCAAGAATAATGCAGTTTACGACGATGAGCGGGATGAACACGCCCAGCGAGTTGGAAAGGTCGGGCAGGAAGGCCTGAATCAGCAGGTCAACCATCGTGACAAAGCCCGCGATAACCACGATATAAGCCGCTATGCGTATATCCTGCGGTATCACCTTTCGCAGCAGGGAGATAACCACGTTCGAGCAGATGAGTATAATGGTGACCGAGATGCCCATGCCTATGCCGTTAAAGAGCGTCGTCGTTATGGCAAGGGTAGAGCACATTCCGAGAAGCTGAACCAGAACGGGGTTTTGCGTTATAAGTCCGTCTTTGAACTGTTTGCGTATGTTCATCGCTTACCCCTCCTTACTCAAATGTTTTGGCGGCCTTCAGCGCCGCGTTGACACCGCTTGTAACGGCGCGCGATGTCACCGTCGCGCCGGTGAGGGCCTCTATGCTTCCGCCGTCCTTCGTGACCGCCAGGGTGCCGGATTTGCCGACGTACTGGCTGCGGAAGCTCTCTTTCTTGGCGTTGTCGCCGAGGCCGGAGGTCTCGGCCATATTCACTATGGAAACTCCCGTGACCTTGCCGGTCGTGTCGACGCCGACGACCATGTCAATCTCGCCGCCGAAGCCGACGGGAACCACCCTGAAGACGTAGCCTGCGGTGCCGGAGGCGTTCTCGGCCCTGTAAGCCCCGATAACCAGCGGGTCGCCGCTGTACTCAATCTCGCTGAAGGATTCGGCTTCGGGCATTACGGCCCTCATTGCGGCCGCGGTTTTCTGCTCGGTAATCTCGGCTATCCTGTCCTCGGTTATCGCGTTGACAAGCCCGAGCAGCCCCGCGACGACCACGGTGATTATCAAAAGAACGAGGGTCAGCTTTGCGAAATATTTCATATTGCTGCTCATTTTTTCGCGCCCTCCTTTGCGGCCTTCTTTATGCCGAAGCGGGCCTTTTTTACGCCGAAGCGGCGGGGCAGGGTGCTCTTGTCAATCAGCCAGACCGTGACGTTCATAATAAGTATCGCGTAGGACACGCCCTCGACGTAGGAGCCGAAGTAGCGTATGAACACGGTCAGAAGCCCGCAGCCGATGCCGTAGATTATCTGGCCTTTCCTGTTTACGGGCGAGGTTGCGTAGTCGGTGGCCATGAAGATTGCGCCGAGCATAAGGCCTCCGCTGAAGAGGTTGTAGAGCATCCAGGTGAGGCCGCTGTTTCCGCCCTTCGGGAAAATAAAGGTGAGGACCGCGACTGTGAGTATGTAGGAAAGCGGTATCCTCGGGCTGATGACCCTGCGGATTACGAGATATACCCCGCCGAGCAAGAGCACGAGGGAGCTGATTTCACCGATGGAGCCGCCAATTTCGCCGATGAAGACCTGCCAGAGGCTGGCCTCGGGCAGCCTGCCCATGTGAAGCGAGGCCATCGGAGTCGCGGAGGTCACGGCGTCGGCGACGCTGAATATGTTGAAAAACTTCGAGTAGCTCAGGGGAGCAGCCCAGGTCGTCATCAGGACCGGCCAGGAGAAGAGGAAGGCCCTCGCTGCGAGCGCCGGGTTCAGGAAGTTCTTGCCTATGCCGCCGTAGAGCTGCTTTACTATCACTATCGCGAAGAAGGCGCCGATAACGGGTATCCAGTACGGGACGGTCACCGGCAGGCAGAAGGTCAGCAGCACGCCGGTTACGACTGCCGATAGGTCTCCAATGCTGGATGGCTTTTTGAGGAGCTTCCTGTAGCCCCACTCGAAGAACACGCAGGCGGCGACGCAGACCAGAGTAAGGGTCAGCGCGCGCAGGCCAAATATGTAGACGGCCACCGCCAGCGCGGGGATGAGGGCTATTATCACATCGAGCATTATGCTGCGGGTATCCTCAGGCGACCTTACGTGCGGCGAGGAGGACACCGCGAGGCTTAATTCCTTGCTCATACCTTTTGTACCTCCTTTTCGGCTTTCTCCGCGGCGGCCTGCTTTCTCGCCTTCTCGGCCCTGAGCTTTTCCTTGGCCGTCCTGAACGACTGGGTGAGGTGCAGCCTGCCCGGACAGGTGTAAGTGCAGGCTCCGCACTCTATGCAGTCGGTGACGTGCAGCTTTTCGAGGCTCTCAAGGTCGTTTTTGCGCTCGTACATATACATGTACATCGGGACAAGGCGCATCGGGCAGACCTCGGCGCACTTTCCGCAGCGTATGCAGGTCGGGTTGTCGACGTTCCTGTCCTCCTTGCCCGAGAAGGCGAGGAGGGCGTTTGTGCCCTTAATAACCGGCGCTGAGAGGTCAAACTGGGCCACGCCCATCATGGGGCCGCCCATGAGCACCTTCTTAGGCGGAGTCTTGAAGCCGCCGGCCGCCTCAAAGACATACTCAAGAGGCGTGCCTATGCGGCAGATAAAGTTCGACGGTGTGCTTACGCAGTCTCCCGCGACCGTGACCACGCGCTCGATTACGGGCATGCCCTCGTATACGGCGCGGTAGACGGAGTAGGCGGTAAAGACGTTGAAAACCACGCAGCCGACGTCCGCGGGCAGACCGCCCGGGGGCACCTCACGGCCCGTAATCGACTGTATGAGCTGCTTTTCGGCGCCCTGCGGATAGCGGGTGTGCAGGGGCACGATTTTTATGTCATCGCCGCACTTCTTGCTGAGAAGCTCTATGGCGTCGGGCTTGTTCTTCTCAATTCCGACGTGGGCAAGGGGCAGGCCGAACACTCTTGTGAGAATCCTTATGCCCTCGAGCACCTCGTCGGGGTGTTCGAGCATCGTGCGGTGGTCAGAAGTTATGTAGGGCTCGCACTCAGCGGCGTTAATTATCACCGTGTCGACCTTTCCGAGTCCGGAGCTTATCTTGAACGCCGTGGGGAAGGTTGCGCCTCCCATGCCGACTATGCCCGCCCTGCGTATTATGCCCGTGAGAACCTCGGGGTCTGTTAAATCCTCCCTGTCGTGGGGGACTACGCTCTCGTGCAGGGTGTCGAGACCGTCGTTTTCAATCACGACGGACATGACCATGCTGCCGTTGGGGTGCAGGCGCGGCTCCACCGCCACGACCTTGCCCGAAACGGAAGCATGGATGGGAGCGGAAACCGGAGCTTTGGAGTCACCGATTATCTGTCCCAGGCTAACGGTATCGCCTGCGGTGACAGTCGGAGTGCAGGGCGCTCCTATGTGGAGCGACATAGGTATCACGACCTGCGGCGGCGGCGGCAGCTTCTGGCTTGCTACCTTAGAAGTTGCAGCCTTGCCGTCATTCGGATGGACTCCTCCGAAGAAAGAATTTGACAAACGTATCACCTCTTAGATGTTTCCTGGATAAACCACTTTTTCGAGCCATTATTAGAAATATATCCCTAAACCTACAGCCTGTAAATTAATTTTTTGTCATGATTTTGGAATATATAACGCAATATATTGCTATATATCTAAATATGTTGCTATTTTGCTGGAATATCGAGTAACTGCAGTTATAAAATAACAGTAAGGCGGTCAGGCCTTACCGTAATACTGTTTAGCAAAACGCCAGGAATCTAGGCACATCTCGCGGAGACTTTTCTCCGCCTTCCACCCCAGTTCCTCGTTGGCCTTTGAAGGGTCGGCGAAATAGCAGGCCAGGTCCCCCGGGCGGCGGGGCGCCTCCACGCAGGGAATTTTTACTCCCGTGGCCTCCTCGAAGGCCCTGACAATTTCGCGGACGCTGTAGCCGCGACCGGTGCCGAGGTTGTATATCCCGAGGCCCCTGCTTTTTTCAAGCGCCTTGACATGGCCGCGCGCAAGGTCGACGACATGTATGTAGTCTCGCACGCCCGTTCCGTCGGGGGTGTCGTAGTCGGTTCCGGTGATGTTCAGATGAGGTCTCAGCCCGGCCGCCACCTGCGTTATATAGGGCATGAGGTTGCCCGGGACTCCCGCCGGCACCTCGCCTATGAGCCCGCTCTCGTGGGCTCCTATGGGGTTGAAGTAGCGCAGGAGCGTCACGTTCCACCCGGGGTCGGAGCGGTAGAGGTCCGAAAGCACGGTCTCCATCATGAGCTTTGTGTTCCCGTAGACGTTTTTGGGGGAGAGCGGAGCGTCTTCCCTTATTGGCTTGTCGTCCGATATGCCGTAAACGGTGGCGGAGGATGAAAAGACTATGTTCTTGACCCCGTGCCTTTGCATCGCCCGGCAGAGCGAGAGCGTGCCGCTTACGTTGTTGTGGTAGTACAGAAGGGGGTTTGCCATCGAATCGGGCACGGACTTCAGGGCGGCGAAGTGTATGACGGCCTCTATTCTGTGTTCGGAGAAAATCCTGTCGAGCAGGGCCTCGTCGAGCACGTCGCCGATATAGAGCGCGGGGCTTTCTCCGGTGATGCGAGCTATTCTCTCCGCGACCGAGGCCTCCGAATTTGACAGGTTGTCGATGATTACGACCTCATACCCCGAATTTATAAGCTCTACCGCGGTATGAGAGCCGATATACCCGGTTCCGCCGGTGACAAGTACCTTCATTTAATCAACTCCCGTTATATAAAAAAGAACAAAGCTATTATAATATAAAGAGAGTAATATATCCAGTGAATTTTAATCCAACTAATTTTAGGGATTTATTTTTCAAGAATAATATGGTAGTATTATAAAAAAACTAGGATCTGGGAAAGCAGAACATTATGCGATGAAAGGAAACTGAGTATGTCCATAAAAATAACCGCGGACAGCACCTGCGACCTCTCGCAGGAACTTATAAACAAGTATGACATAACGATTGTCCCTCTCAGCATCGTAAGGGGGGACGAGTCCTTAAAGGACGGCGTTGAAATCTTCCCGAAGGACATATTTGAATATGTCGAGAGCGGCGCGGGAGTTTGCAGAACCACGGCCGTCAACATCGACGAGTATACAAAATGCTTCTCGGAAGCCCTCAAGGACCATGAGGCCGTGATACACTTCACGATAAGCTCCGATATGTCGGCCTGCTATCAGAACGCGCTTATCGCCTCGCAGGAATTTGAAAACGTCTACGTCGTGGACTCGCGCAACCTCTCGACCGGCATAGGGCACCTCGTCCTCGACGCCGCCATCATGGCCTCCGAGGGGCTGCAGCCCGGGGAGATCTACGACCGGCTCCTTGTAATGCGCGAAAAGCTCGAAGTGAGCTTTGTAATCAATACTCTTAAGTATCTCCACAAGGGCGGCCGCTGTTCTGCGGTGGCGGCGCTCGGGGCCAATCTCCTGCAGCTAAAGCCCTGCATTGAGGTAAAAAACGGCAGGATGGACGTGGGGAAGAAGTACAGGGGCTCTTTTGAAAAGTGCATAATGCAGTACGTCGACGACAGGCTCAAGGGCAGGGAGGACTTGGACCTAAGGCGCATTTTTGTGACGAGCACAGCCGATACCGACAAGAAGCTGCTCGAGGCCGTTGTCGCGAGGGTAAAGGAGCTTGCGAAATTCGCGGAAGTCCTTCAAACCACGGCCGGCGGCACAATCTCCTGCCACTGCGGTCCGAACTGCCTGGGCCTTCTGTTCTATAGGAAATAAAGTAAAATGTGCGGCTTTTTTAGCCGCACATTCTGTATTCGGGCAGACGGGCGTCCTGCTTTCTTGACCCAAAGGCTATATTTGCCTATAATTTAATTGTTTTATGCGCCGATTATATAAATTAAAAAACTAAGTGAGGCTATAGTTATGTCAAAGGTGATAGTAATAGGAAAGGGCCCGGCGGGAGTGTCCTGCGCCATATATACCGCCAGAGCGGGAATCGACACGACGATAATAGGAAACGACATCGGCTCTCTCAGCAAGGCCGAGATGATTGAAAACTACTACGGTTTTCCGGCGCCAATCCCGGGAGCCGAGCTCTCGGCAAACGGCATAGCGCAGGCTGAAAGGCTGGGCGCGAAGATAATATCCGAAGAGGTAGTCGGATTAGGCTACGACGGGGCCTTTACCGTCAAGACCCAGAACGGGGAGTACAGGGCCGACAGCGTCGTAATAGCCACAGGCTCGCCGAGAAAGAAGCCCAAAATCAAGGGCCTGGAGGAATTTGAAGGCCGCGGCGTCAGCTACTGCGCCGTCTGCGACGGCTTCTTCTACAGGGGCAAGAGCGTCTGCGTGCTGGGCAGCGGGGAGTACGCCGTAAACGAGGCTAAAGAGCTTTTGCCGATAGCCGCCGGGGTGACGATTCTAACAAACGGCGAGGAGCTTGCTGGAAGGGCTCCCGAGGGCGTCGAGATAGTAGATAGGCTCGTGTCGGAACTCAGGGGCGGCGAGAGGCTCGAGAGCATATTATTTAAGGACGGCTCCGAAATTAAGGCGGACGGGGTGTTCGTCGCCTACGGGACGGCCGGCAGCGCCGACCTTGCCAGGAAGCTCGGAGTGTTCACCGAGGGGAACAAAATCATAGTAAACGAGGAGATGGAGACGAACATACCCGGGCTTTTCGCCGCTGGCGACTGCACCGGCGGCATGATGCAGGTGGCGAAGGCCGTCTACGAGGGGGCCAGGGCCGGCATGTCGGTCATAAAATACCTGCGCGGAGGAAAATGAGATGGACGAAGCCGGAATCAGAGAGCTCTTTGAGCGGCATTTTCCGGCCTGGCGGCATATGTCGGAAAGGGAAAGGGCGGCGCTGGTTCAAAACACCAAGCCCGTCAGCTATAAAAAGGGCACCTGCATACACGGCGGTGAGAGCGATTGCATCGGCGTGCTTTTGATAAAAAAGGGCATGCTGCGCACCTCCATACTCTCGGAGGAAGGCAGGGAGGTGACTCTGTTCCGGCTCGGCGAGGGCGACCTATGCATACTCACGGCCTCCTGCGTAATGGAGGCCATCACCTTCGACGTCCATGTGGACGCCGAGGAGGACACCGAGGCGCTGCTGATAAACGCCCCCTTCTTTGCGAAGCTCAAGGAGAGCAACATCTATGTCGAGTGCTCCGCCTACAAGATTACGGTGGAGAGGTTCTCGGACGTGATGTGGGCGATGCAGCAGATACTTTTCATGAGCATGGACAAGAGGCTCGCGGTCTTCCTCTGGGATGAGCTTGCGAAGGCAAGGGGAGACACAATCTATCTCACCCACGAGCAGATAGCAAGATACATAGGCAGCGCGAGGGAGGTCGTGTCGAGAATGCTGAAATACTTTGCGCAGGAGGGCATAGTCGAGCTCTCGCGCGGCGGGATTAAAATTCTCGACAAGGCCAAGCTCAAAAGCATAATAGCCTAGCACATAAAAGAATAAAGGGCGCACCTTAGGGTGCGCCCTGCCTTTTTGCTTTACACTTCGAGCATTTTCAGTATATCCGCCTTGGGTCTTGCGCCGACCGACCTTGCGACGGGCTTTCCGTCCTTGATGACCACGAGGGTGGGGATGCTCATAACGCCGAAGGCGGTGGCAAGCTCGTTTTCCTCGTCCACGTTTACCTTGCCCACCTTGACCGTGTCGAGCTCGCCGGCAATCTCGTCGATGATGGGGGATACCATGCGGCAGGGACCGCACCACTCCGCCCAGAAGTCGAGCAGTACGGGCTTGTCCGATTTCATTACCTCGCTGTCGAAGTTGTCCTTTGTAATCTTGATGGCTTTCATGTCTTTATCTCCTTTTTCTTTCTGTTTTGGCCTAAGTATACTCTCTTTTTATAAAATTTTCCGTGACGCGGTCACAGTCAGATAGTTTCTACCTTGACAAGGTTCGTGCCGCCGATTACGCCGTTTGTGGTCCCGCCCGTGATTACAACCTTGTCGGAAGGGCAGAGGCCGAGCTTTTCCTTCGCCGCTTTCACCGCGAAGTAGAACATTACCTCGGTCGATTTGAAATCCTCGGTCAGGACGGGTATTACCCCCCAGGACAGCGCGAGCTTCCGCCAGGTTTTTTCGATGCTTGTGACCGCCACTATGTCGACGGGGGGACGGAACCTCGAGACCATCCTTGCGGTCATGCCGGAGACGGTGCAGACCACGATGGCCTTGGCGCCCAAATCTATCGCCATGCCGCAGGTCGCGTGCGATATGGCGTCGGTGGTGTCCTTTATGGGGAACTCGGTGTCTGCAAAGCGTTTTTTGTAGTTTATGTCGCCCTCCGTATACTCGGCTATCCTCGCCATCGTGGATACGGCGAGGTCGGGGTATTTCCCGACGGCGGTTTCACCGGAGAGCATCAGGGCGCTTGTCCCGTCGTAAACCGCGTTCGCTACGTCGGATATCTCGGCCCTTGTCGGGCGGGCGTTCGTTATCATCGACTCGAGCATCTCGGTCGCGGTTATGACGATTTTCCCGAGCATGCGGGCTTCCATAATCAGCTTTTTCTGTATCGCGGGGATTTTCTCGAAGGGCATCTCGACGCCAAGGTCGCCGCGGCCTATCATTATTCCGTCGCACTCCGAGAGTATCTCGCGTATATTCTCGACGCCCGAGCCGTTTTCTATCTTCGCAATGAGGCCTATGTCCCTGCCGCCGTGCTGGTGCAGAAACTCCTTCACGTCGAGCAGGTCCTGCCTCGAGGAAACGAAGGAGCAGGCGATGAAATCGACGCCGTTTTCTATGCCGAAGAGGATATCCCTTTTGTCCTGCTCGCTCAGATAGGGCTGCCTGAGGACCTTGCCGGGGAAGCTCATGCTTTTCCTGTCGGAGAGCACGCCGCCCACGGTTACGGTGCATTCAATGTCGCCGCCGCTTATTCTCTCAACGCGGAAGGCCATAAGGCCGTTGTTGAGCAGTATCGTATCGCCCTCGCCGAGCTCCTGCGGAAGGTTTTTGTAGCTCACCGACACGCGGCGCTCGTCGCCCTCAATATCCTCGGAGGTGAAAACGAAATTGTCTCCTTCCTTGAGAGTTATTTTCCCGTTTTTGAAAGTCTTTATTCTGTACTCCGGCCCCTTGGTGTCGAGCAAGATTGCGAGGGGTAGGCCGAGCCTTTCGCGGACGCGCTTTAAGGCGTCTATTCTCTCCTTGTGCTCCTCGTGCGTGCCGTGCGAGAAGTTGAGCCTCGCCACGTCCATGCCGGCGAGGCAGAGCCGCTCGAGCATCTCCTCGCTTTGGCTCGCAGGCCCGATGGTACATATTATCTTCGTCTTTCTCATATGTATCACCCTTTCCGAAAAACGAAAGGCCGTGGGTTATATTGGAACGGTTATCTTAGGAATATTATACCACGGAAAGAATTTCAGTTAAAGCGTCATGCTCCATAAAAATAGTGCCCGGTAAAATTCTGACAATGGAGCATGAATTTTGAAAGCTGCCCGTTTTATTGAAATAAGGCGCGATTTGGTTTATAATACTGCCTATATAACGCTTGCAAAGCTAAAGGCGCTCAGCCGGCGGTTTAAGGGATTTTAGCCGCTTTGATTGCATATATGCCGCCTGCGGCTTTCTTGGCTAAAAATAAATCTTTTCCCCGCCGTTAAAGCCAGCCGGGAAAAGATGAGAGATACTAGTTCGGAGGAAAACAGATGACCATTTTTTACAGATACGGCGGAGGGCTCTATGTAAACGTCACGAACCGCTGCCCCTGCGACTGCGTGTTCTGCATACGGCAGAACGGCGAGTCGGTAGGCGACGCCGATTCGCTCTGGCTTGAGCACGAGCCCGGCGTCGAGGAGATAATAAGCGATTTTGAAAAGGCTGACAAGGAAGGCTGCTCGGAGGTCGTTTTCTGCGGCTACGGCGAGCCGCTCGAGCGCCTCGATACGGTGCTTGAGGTATGTAAATTTATACGCAGGAACAGCGACCTGAAAATCCGTATAAACACCAACGGGCTTTCGGACCTCATAAACGGAAGGCCGACGGCCTGGCTGCTCGAAGGGCTCGTCGACACCGTCTCCATAAGCCTCAACGCCTCAAACGCGAAGGAATACGTAAGGCTCACAAGGCCCGTTTACGGCGAAAAGGCCTTTGAGGCTATGCTCAATTTCGCGCGGGACTGCAAAAACTATGTCCCCAATGTGGTTTTAACGGTCGTCGACGTGATACCGGAGGAGGAAATAGAGGCCTGCCGCCGCCTTGCCCGGGAGATGGGCATACCGCTGCGCGTCAGAGCCTATGAGGGCAAAAACAGCTAATCGAGGAGTTCTTCGCTGAAATAGTACCGGCCCTTGCCCTTTGTCGCCTTGCCGTACTCAATCGCCCTCTCGGGGCAGCGGTGTATGCAGGCGAGGCACTGCAGGCAATGCCCCAGCCAGCGGGGCCTGCCGTTTTCAAGCCTTATGTTGCCGACCGGGCATACATCCTCGCAGAGGCCGCAGCCCGTGCAGGAGGGCTCTGCGTAAAAGGGCTTGTCGTCGCGCGCGAACCTGTTGAAGGCGGGCCCGATGAGCGCGGACCTGAGCCCCGCAAGGCTTCCCCTGCGCACGTCCCAGACCTTTTTCCGCTCAAGTATGTCCTGTGCTATGAGATTAAGCCTTTCCTTTGCGCTGCGGATTTTCTCGCGCACCGTTCCGGGCGGGTCGGTGTCAAAGGAGCGTATGTAGTTGTTCGGCATCCGAAGCGACCATGCGGAAGAGAGGCTGAACTTCTCCGAGAGTTTCTCCATAGCCCTGCCCGCCTGGTCCCCGCAGGTGCAGACGGCCCATCTGTATGCGTCCTTGTCTGCCTTGAGCATTGATACGAAGTTTGAGACAATCTCCGGCGGGAGCCATGCGTACACCGGGAAGACAAGCCCGACCGGCTGTCCCTCCGGAACTTCAACGGCGCCGCCCGATTTTACAAGCTCGGCGATGCTCGCGACTGTGTCGCCGGTTAATCGGGCAAGCTCCTCCGCCGCCCATTTGGAGTTGCCGGTGCCGGAAAAATAAAATATCATTTCAATCCACCTTTCTTCTCGCGCCGCCCAAAGCAAAGCGGCCGAATATCAAAATTTGCAGCGCACTCCCCAGAACCGGACAGCCCTTAAAAGAAACTGCCGTAAACCACAAATCCGAAACGGTGGGGGTCCCTATGACACTTAATAATTTGTATTATTTTAACGAGATTGTCAAGGATATGAATCTGAGCGTTACGGCCGAGCGGCTGTTCACAACGCAGCAGGCGCTCTCGGGGCACATAAAAAGGCTGGAGAACTACTTCGGCGTCCGCCTTTTCGAGCGCACGCCCTTCCTCGTGCTGACCCCGGAGGGGAGGGAGCTGCAGCGCGAGGCGAAGCTCATACTCGACGCCGAGACGAGGCTTTTCAGCGCCTTCGGCACAAAGCCCGCGAGGGAGAAGGGGACAATCAAAATCGCCTGCGGGCTTGCCCGCTCGCGCCTGTACCTGCCCGAGATAATTAGCAGGTTCACCTCGAGGTACCCCAACGTGCGCATCATCTTTGTGGACGAAAACAATTTCCGCGACCGCCCGATGTTTGAAGGCACGGACGTGGACATGGCCATAGGCAGAAGGCCCCTGCCTTCGCCGGGGCTCAAAGTCCACCCGCTTATGGAAATCGGGGGCTGCGTCGCGATGTCGGACCTGCTTTTGAGAGAGCATCTCGGGGACGGGGCGGAGGAGTTTATACGCAGGGCCAGGGAAGGCCTTGAGATAAGCGAGCTTCCGCCGGCAATTCCGGTCGCGCACACCGGGATTGCCAAGAGGGAGTCCTGGGTCTGCGAGATGATACCCGAACTGAGGGAGAGGCCCAGGGTGTTTATCGACCCTGAAAACCACGACCTCCTGCTCCAAATCTGCCGCGAGGGAAAGGCGATTCTCTTCATTTCGGAGCTCTATGTAAAGTACATATTGAAGGCCTACGCCCCCTCGTTTTACGAGAACATTCATTTTTTCCCGCACAATCTGAACGGAAAGAGATTTATGATAGAAGAAGCGCTCTCCTACGACGCAAGCAGGCACTACCCTCCTTACTTTAGCGAGTTTATTGAGATAACCCTCGACGTATTCAGGGAAATGAATAAGGAAAACAAGGAATAGTGCCGGCCGGGGCCTTCAAGACGGGGGCTCTGCGGGGATACTACAACCTTTTGATTGTGGCTTTACCACAATATGATTGTTTGAAATAGATAGGCCTGTGTGATAAAATTTGATAAGATATGGTAGGATTAAACAAAAATGAGGGTAAATAAAGGAGGTGGGCGCCTTTGGCTATCAGAAGCTGCGCTGAAGAAAGCCCTGCTTTTAGCGAGCTTAAATGGGCCTTCGACAACAAGCGGAAGGCCATTTCGAAGCTGATGGAAGGCGGCCGTAAAGCTGTGTGGATGATGGGCGACGATGTGCCGGAAGAAGTGATAATGGCGGCGGGAATGCTGCCGGTCAGGCTTTGCGGCTACTACGGGCCCAGGCCCAACGCGGACAAGTATCTCGAGATTTCCTTCGGGGCCTACTGGCGGGGACTTTTCGAGGCGGTTTTGAACGAGGAGTACGCGGGCATGATGGACTATCTCGTGCTCTCAAATTCCTCGGACATACTCCTGAAGTTTTTCTATTATCTCACCGAACTAAAGAGGATGGAGCCGGAGCGAAAGCTTCCGGTCATCGAGTTTGTCGACTATTCGCTCTTTAGTAAGGATTTCCGCTCGCAGGAGCACAACCTGCGGGAAACAAGGGAGTTTATAGCCAAGGTGGAGGGCTGGTGCGGCAGGAAGATAAGCGACGAGGACCTTGCCGAGGCAATCAGGGTGCAAAACGAGTACAAAAGGGCGCTCAGGGCCTTTTCCGCGCTGCGCTACGGCAAAGAAAGCCGCGTGATGGGCAGCGAAGCGCTTACCGCCATCGCCGGCTCTTTCTATCTTGACAAGCCGAAGGCGACGGAGCTTATAAAGCAGCTCACGAAAGAGGCGGAGAAATGGCCCAGGGTTGAAAACGTAAGGGTACTCTACACCGGAAGCATGCAGGAAACGACCGAAGTCTACGAGCTTATGGAGGATGCGGGCCTTAACGTAATCACCGAGGACAAGCTCTTCGGCGACCGCTACGCCGACAGCGACACCGACCCGGGCATGCCGCCGGTGCGGGCGATAGCGAGCCGCTACCTCAACCGTTTCCCGAGCAGCGAGCGGGCCTTCATAAAGGAGCGCGCCGCCTTCATACCAGAGCGCGTCAGGGAAGTCGGCGCCGAGGGAATGGTCATCTTTATGAACCACAACGACGAGTCCTACATCTGGGACTTCCCCAAGCAGAGGGACGTGCTCAAGAAGATGGGGATACAGACTCTAATGATTGAGGACCAGTATTACCCGCTCAGGGACAGGGAGGAGCTGTCGAGAAAGTTTTCGAGCTTCGCCAGAACCGTGAAAGGAGGGCGGCAGTAATGGCCGAGGAGAAAGGCTATGAGACGCGGTCGGTGAAAAGGCTAAATACGCCCAAGCTGACGAGCGCCTACCAGAAGGAATGGTTTATGGGCCTTCGCAAGCGCATCGAGGCCGGCGAGCCCTTCGGTTTTGTCGGGGCGAACACCCCGATGGAGATACTGCAGGCTATGGACATCCCCTTCGTGGTCAACCAGTGGTGGACGGCCATATGCGCCGCAAAACAGATGGGCCCGAGGTTCTACGACCTTCTCGAGCAGGCGGGCTACAGAAACGACATCTGCTCCTACTGCGCCGCGGCCTACGCCTGCTCCCTCGACCCGAAGTCCGAGGAGGGCCCCTGGGGAGGGCTTCCTAACCCGACTCTGATTATCTGCGGCGAGACCTGCTCGAGCGGAATCAAAATCGAGGAGCTTATGACCGAGGCCTTCGGGGCCGAGGCCTTCCGCATACACCATTACCATCAGGACGTAATCAGGGACAACTGGTGGGAGCTGTCCTGCGACAACTGGGAGGAGCTTATAGGCAAAAAGCGCCTCGACTTCTACGAGAACGAGCTGAGGCTCCTCATCTCCTTCCTCGAGCAGAAGACAGGGCGAAGGCTCGACCTAAACCGCCTCATAGAGACGCTGAACAACGTAAACGAGCAGGAGACCTACTACCGCATGACGCGGGACCTAATCGCGAAAACCGTTCCCGCGCCGGTCACCGTCACCGACACCGTCAACGCCGTGATGCAGGCCCAGTGGCACAGGGGCACGAGATGGGGCGTCGAGATGGCAAAGTCGCTCTACGAGGAAGTAAAGGAGCGCGTTGAGAAGGGCATCCCCGCCGTTCCGAACGAGAAGATACGCCTTTTGTGGATAGGGCGCGGGCTCTGGTTCAACCTCGCTTTCTACCAGCACTTCGAGGAGAAGTACGGCGCGGCCTTCATCTGGACAATGTACCTCGGCATAGCCTCGGACGGCTACATACGCCGCAACGTGGAGGAAAACCCGATACGCTCGCTTGCCTCGCGCTTCTGCTTCCTCGAGGACATACTCCACGTCCCGCCCTTCAACAGCCAGTGGTTCGTCAAGGAGGCGAAGCACAACCAGATAGACGGGGTCGTGTTCCTCGTCCCTGAAAACTGCATGAACAACGGCGATTTCAGCTATAATATTATTAAATCGCTGGAGGACGCGGGCTTCCCGGTATGCGTTCTCCGCGCGGACCCCGCAGACTCCAAGAAGTGGGACCAGGAGCGCATGGTCGCCGCAGTAGAGGAGCTTATTGAAAACAGGATAATTCCCAAAAAATTCTAATAAACTTGGCACACCAGTCTTGTCTTTGGGCCTAGGGTTTAAAGACAAATTAAAGGCGGACGCTTTGCATCGGGCGTCCGCCGATTTTTTTCCAGAAAAGGTATTGACAAGAGAGCGGGGCCGGTGGTATGATGAGTGCGGTTAGTTAAGACTAACTACTTCTTTTCGCAAGGAGTTAGTCTAGACTAACCAGAAGGGAGGAGCATTATGATGCCTCTTAGAATGGCGAAAATCGGAGAGACAAACTGCATACGGAAAATCACCGGGAAAGACGAGGTAAGGCAGCGGCTCGCCGAGCTCGGCCTTGTGGTGGGCGAGGAGGTAACCCTGGTCTCGGAAATATACGGCAACATCATAGTGTCGGTAAAGGGCAGCCGCATAGCGCTCGACAACAGTATGGCCGACAGGATTCTGGTTTAGGAGGTGCGCGCATGAAGACTCTGAGAGACGCGAAGATAGGCGAGACAGTTAAGGTAGTAAGGCTGCACGGCGAGGGAGCCGTGAAAAGGCGCATCATGGATATGGGCGTCACAAAGGGCGTGGAGGTTTACGTGCGCAAGGTTGCGCCGCTGGGCGACCCCATCGAAGTCACGGTGAGAGGCTACGAGCTTTCCATCCGCAAGGCGGATGCGGAGATGATAGAAGTCGCTTAATTTTTTGCACAGCAGTTAGTTTAGACTAACTCGCTTCGTCAGGGAGGATAAGGAAATGAGTATAAGAATAGCGCTTGCCGGGAACCCGAACAGCGGCAAGACGACGATGTTTAACGAGCTCACGGGCTCCGCCCAGTATGTGGGCAACTGGCCGGGAGTCACGGTCGAGAAGAAAGAGGGCAGGCTCAAAGGCTATAAGGACGTCATAATACAGGACCTGCCCGGCATTTATTCGCTTTCGCCTTATTCGCTCGAGGAGGTAATCGCAAGGTCCTACCTCGTGAGCGAAAGGCCCGACGCGATAATCAACATAGTCGACGGCACGAACATCGAGCGGAACCTCTATCTCACAACGCAGCTTATCGAGCTCGGCATACCGACGGTCGTCGCGATAAACATGATAGACCTCGTGCGCAAAAGCGGGGACACAATCGACCTTGAGAGGCTGAGCAGGGAACTCGGCTGCGAGGTTGTAGAGACCTCGGCGCTCAAAGGTGTCGGGGCCTTCGAGGCCGCGGAGAAGGCGGTCGAGGCCGCGCGAAAGGGGAAAAGCGCGCACCTGCCGCCGGTTTTCAACGGGAGCGTCGAGCATGCGATTGCGCATATAGAGGAATCCATCGAGGGCCTTGTGCCCCCGCGAAACCTGCGCTGGTACGCAATCAAGCTCTTTGAGCGCGACGAGAAGATTATAGAGGAGCTTAAGCTGGACCGGGAGCTGCTCTCTCACCTTGAGGAGCATATAAGGGCCTGCGAGGCCGAAATGGACGACGACGCCGAGAGCATCATAATCAATCAGCGCTATGCCTACATAGCAAGGCTCGTCTCCTCCTGCGTAAAGAAGAAAAGAAGCAGGAAGCACACAGGCTCGGACAAGATTGACCGGATTGTCACAAACAGGGTCCTCGCGCTGCCGATATTCGTGGCCGTGATGTTCGCTGTGTACTATATATCCGTCACGACCGTGGGCGGAATAGTCACCGACTTTACGAACGACACCCTCTTCGGCGAGTGGATAATAGTACCGTTCGGGGAGTGGCTGGGGGCGATAGGGGTCGCCCCCTGGCTGAGCGGACTTGTGGTGGACGGAATAGTCAGCGGCGTCGGAGCCGTTCTCGGCTTTGTGCCGCAGATGCTGATACTGTTCTTCCTGCTGTCCATACTCGAGGATGTGGGCTACATGGCGAGAGTCGCCTTCATTATGGACAGAATTTTCCGCAAGTTCGGGCTCTCCGGCAAGAGCTTTATTCCTATGCTCATCGGCTCGGGCTGCTCCGTGCCGGGCATTATGGCCAGCCGCACGATTGAAAACGAGCGTGACCGCCGCATGACGATAATGACGACCTCCTTTATACCCTGCGGCGCTAAGATGCCGATAATCGGATTTATCGCGGGCGCTCTGTTCGGCGGCGCCTGGTGGGTGGCGCCGACTGCCTACTTCATCGGCGTTGCCGCGGTCATAGTTTCGGGCATAATCCTCAAGAAGACAAAGCACTTTGCCGGAAAACCCTCGCCCTTTGTGATGGAGCTGCCCCCTTACCATGTGCCTTCCGCTAGAAATGTGCTTCGAAGCACCTGGGAGCGCGGCTGGTCCTTCATCAGGAGGGCGGGCACGGTGATTCTGGCCGCGGGCGTGTTTATCTGGTTTACCTCGAGCTTCGGCTTTGTCGAGGGCGTGTTCACGATGGTCGAGGACATGGATAGGTCCATGCTCGCCGCTGCGGGCGGCCTCATAGCGCCGCTCTTTGCGCCGCTCGGCTTCGGCAACTGGCAGTCGGCCGTCGCGACGCTCATGGGCCTGGTCGCGAAGGAAGAGGTCGTCGGGACCTTCGGCGTCCTCTACGGCGTCTCGGGCGACGCGCTGCAGCTTGTCGAGGAGGGCGTGTTTGAGGGCCTTGCCCCGATAGCCGCGCACTTCACCCCGCTGTCCGCCTTCACGTTCATGATTTTCAATCTCCTCTGCGCCCCCTGCTTTGCCGCGATGGGCGCCATCAGCCGCGAGATGAACAGCGCAAAGTGGACTCTGTACGCCATCGGCTACCTCTGCGTGTTCGCCTACTCAGTCTCGCTCATCGTATACCAGCTTGGCCTCCTTATATCAGGCGGCGCCTTCACAGCCGCGACCGGCGCCGCCCTTGTGGTCGCAGCGGCGATGCTCTGGCTGCTGCTCAGAAGAAATCCGTACGAGACGGCGGCTGTAGGAATGAAATCGGAGGTGGGTGCGAATGCTTAGGCTTATCAGCGAAAACTTATCTACCATAATCGTCGGGACGATAGTGTTTGCGCTTGTGGCCGCGGCCGTGGTCAAACTTATCAGAGATAAGATTAAGCGCAAAAGCTCCTGCGGCTGCGGCTGCGCGGGCTGCCCGAGCGCGGGAATCTGCGGGACCAAGCCAAAAGAGAATAAATAAACTGTATGCGCGGGAGAAACTCCCGCGCAAAATTTTTTTGCAAAAAATTCAATTTCGTTGTAAATCAAACTTAAAGAAAGAAATCATCTGTGCTATAATAGTCCCAGAGTGGCAAATCTGCATTACTCCGGCGAGAAATCGACAGCCAAAAATGTCAAAATCGCCGAAGATGTCTGCGCTTAAGTTCCGATTTGAATGCATATCTGGTCCCCGTTCAGGAAACGCTCTAGATTGTCCCGGGAGAACTGAGCGAAAAAGCTGTCTGAGAATCTTAAAGGCGGCGGCCGCAAACAGTTCGCACTGAATTTGCGAGCTTCCCGCCTAAAAAATAAAGAATCGGAGGAAGAGAGAAATGAAGAAGTACAAGTGCAATCTCTGCGGTTATGTCTATGACCCGCTCGCAGGGGACCCCGAGAACGGAATACAGCCCGGCACGGCATTTGAGGATTTGCCGGACGACTGGGTGTGTCCGGTCTGCTCTGCAGGAAAAGAGGAGTTTGAAGCGCAGGATTAATTAAGTTCAATAAGGAGAGTTTAATATGGGTATGTTTTGCTTTCAGTGCCAGGAGGCCGCCAGAGGAGTAGGCTGCGACAGCCGGGGCGTGTGCGGGAAGACCGAGGAGGTCGCAAAGCTCCAGGATCTGCTCGTCTATACGCTCAAGGGCATATCGCAGATAGTCGTCAGGGCGGGCCTCAGGCCGGAGGAACTTGGCAGGCTCAATTACGAGATGCTCAACAGCCTCTTTATGACGATAACCAACGCAAACTTCGACGGGGAGGCAATCGAGGCGCAGATTAAAAAGATGCTCGCCGTTAGGGACGAGCTGAGGATGAAGACGGGCCTTGATAATCTCCACGACGCCGCGACCTTCACAGCCGGCACCCGCGAGGCCATGCTTGAAAAGGCCGGCACGGTCGGAGTCCTTGCGACGGAGAACGAGGACATAAGGTCGCTCAGGGAGCTTATTACATACGGAATCAAGGGAATGGCCGCCTACGCCGAGCACGCGATGAACCTCGGCAGGGAAAATCCCGAAGTTAACGCATTTGTATACGAGGCCCTCGCCGCCACACTGGACGATACGCTAACGGCGGATCAGCTTGTCGCGCTGACGCTCAGGACCGGCGAGCACGGCGTCAAGGTCATGGCGCTTCTCGACGAGGCGAACACCTCGCGCTTCGGCAATCCCGAAATCACCGAGGTCAACATCGGCGTCAGGAACAACCCCGCGATACTGATTTCCGGGCACGACCTTACCGACCTTGAGCAGCTTCTCGAGCAGACGAAGGGCACGGGCGTCGATGTATACACGCACAGCGAGATGCTGCCCGCGCACTACTACCCGGCCTTTAAAAAGTACGACCACTTTGTCGGCAATTACGGCAACGCATGGTGGAAGCAGACCACGGAGTTTGAAACCTTCCGCGGTCCGATTCTCTTCACCACCAACTGCATAGTTCCGCCGAGGAGCGAGGAGGTCCGCAGGAGAATCTTCACGACCGGCTCCGCCGGCTTCCCGGGCTGCAGGCACATAGCAGCGGACGAAAACGGCAAAAAGGACTTTAGCGAGATTATCGCGCTGGCCAAGACTCTGCCGGCTCCGGAGGAGATTGAAAAGGGAAGCATAGTCGGCGGCTTTGCCCACAGCCAGGTCATGGCCCTTGCCGACAAGGTCGTCGAGGCGGTTAAGTCCGGCGCAATCAAAAAGTTTTTCGTTATGGCCGGCTGCGACGGCCGCATGAAGTCGAGGGAGTACTACAGCGAATTTGCAAAGAAGCTCCCCGCGGATACGGTAATCCTGACGGCGGGCTGCGCGAAGTACCGCTACAACAAGCTGAACCTCGGCGACATCGGCGGAATCCCGAGAGTGCTCGACGCCGGGCAGTGCAACGACTCCTACTCGCTCGCGGTTATAGCGCTAAAGCTCAAAGAGGTGTTCGGGCTTGACGACATAAACAAGCTGCCCATAGCCTTCAATATCGCATGGTACGAGCAGAAGGCCGTCATAGTGCTGCTTGCCCTCCTTTACCTCGGGGTCAAGAACATACACCTCGGCCCGACGCTCCCCGCCTTCCTCTCGCCGAACGTTGCGAAGGTCCTCGTCGATACCTTCGGCATAGCTGGAATCGGAACCGTGGACGAGGATATAGAGCTGTTCCTGTCTTAAGGATGGAATGTATAAAAACTTACGCAGAATAGCGCAGAAGGGGCCTATAAAACGGCCCCTTCTCAGTCTGTAGGAAAAGCCTCGCAGAGTTTCACCGCGCGGGCGGTGAAAGAAAATCGAACCGTTTTTTCCGGCGATATGTGCGCCTATAAAAACACATCTCAGGCTGCAAGTGTCCGATGTCCGCTGCAAGCGGACATGAAGGCATGCAGCAGACTGCTAATTTCTTGTCGACAAAGCCAGAATTGACTTTGTCGATAAGTTGAGAAGGGGCTGGAAACAGCCCCTTCCTATATTTTTCTCTTCGCTCTTTTCTGATTGTACATAAACTGGTCGGCAAGCGTAAGCAGGTCGTCGACAGAGCGGCAGTTTTTGATGTGCACCGAGCCTATGCTGATGTCGACCAGCGGCTCTATGTTGCTGATATAGTCCAGAAATTCGCGGCTGACGCCCTCCATGAGCTTGTCCAGCTCTTTCTCGCTGTCAAAGGACAGCACGATAAACTCGTCGCCGCCCCAGCGGCAGAGCAGATTCTTTTTGTTGCCGCCGAAATAGCCCTGAAGTATCTCCCCGAAGCGCTTTATGACCTCATCGCCCACCTTGTGCCCGCGGCGGTCGTTTATCAGTTTGAAATTGTCGATGTCAATGAGCAGGAGGATGCCGTCCTGATAAACCGTATTAAAGCCCTTCGAGATGTGCTCCGAGAAGCCCCAGCGGCTGAGGAGCCCGGTGAGCACGTCGTAGTTTGCGTAATAATACAGCCTGTCGTTTGACTCGTCGTAGGCATCCGTGAAGGTTTTTATAATCGCATAGCTTATGATGAGCAGTATGGGAACCTGAATCAGGCGGTCGTAGAAGCGGCTTTTTGCGTCGTATACGGGTATCATCTCGGGGTAGGCATAGTCGAAGATATGCAGGATAATAAACATTGCTATCAGCGCCGCGAACAAAACCTTTTGGTAAATCCCCTTCGTCATGTAGCCGAGGGCAATCAGCGCGAAGAAAGCATAGGCCAGAAAATCGCCCCGCCCGCCGCCGGAACTTACGAAGGCAAAGGGCATATAGAATACGATGATTATAAGAAAGAGTATGAAAGGGATTTTATCGCTGTAGGGATATTTTTTATTCAGAAGGAGGAATAAGGAGCACAGAAGGAGAAAAGCGCCCCACTTGATGTTCGTATGAAGGGGTAGTCTGGTGGAGAGGTTGACGCAAATCGCGGAAATCGAAAAGAGTATTCCCGTATAGAGAATGCTCCTGAATACCCGCCTCTTCATATCAAAATTCACTTAGCCCACCCCCCGTTGTCTCCTTTATATCGTATACTATATATAATTGCCGGTCCGGAGCTTACCGTCGCTCATAAAAAGACCTGCCTTGATTAAGGCATTATAGCAAACAATATCAAAATTGAAAAGTATTTCCTAAAATAATTCGACAAAAATAGAGAGGAGCTCAGGTTTTTCCCGAGCTCCTCTCTATTGGTATGCAAGGGAGGGTATAAAAAGTGAAGAGGCGTATCGTAAGAGGAAATTACCACTGCAGCCCCGGGTTGGCGGACGTCGATTAGAACAGTATACGCACAATTGCGGGGCCGAGCACTACCAGGGCTGCCATGACCACTATTGTGATTAAAGCAACGATAAGGCCGTATTCCACCATGCCCTGGCCGCTTTCTTCGTTCTTGAGCCAGTTGGAGAACTTATTCATATTGCCTCCTTTCTTCGCCTTGTGCCTATCCGCATGCACAGTACAATGGCGAAAACAGCTCTCGTACTATATGGGGAACTGTTACAGCACGATACAAATAAGCGTCATGATAAGGCCGAACATCATGAACGGGGCGAAGGGAAGCATGCTTCGAAGAGTCAGTTTCCGTGTGAGCAGCCCGATTTGACTGTATATCAGAAGGGATATGCTCATGATTGTCAGGGCCGCGATTATGTTCGGGTAGCCGAGAACTAGGCCCATCACCCCGGAGAGCTTTACATCGCCCGCGCCGACCTTGCTAAAGCCGAGCGCCACCGCGATGATGGTAAAAAGACCTGCGATGATTGCCATGCAGAGAATAGCCGTAAGCAGAGAATCAAAACCGTAATAGGAGCATTGAAACACAATCCCCACGATTAACATGGATATAACAAGCTCGTTGGGAATCACGTTGATTTTGAGGTCCACCAGCGCCGTGAGAAGGGAAAGGCCGAAGAGCAGGGAGATAAGCAGGGCCAGGAAGAGATTCTCCATCCCGGCGGCCGCGAGCGCCCATACGGCGGCGCTTAATAGACAGACGATTACCTTTGTATAAACCGACGTAAACAGATTATCGAATGCGTTGGCCCTCTTTGCAACGGAGGCCTTGTACAGCGACAGTTTTTGCGCCGCGTAAGGTATGATAAAGCCGGAAAGCGCGCCTGTTAGGCCGAGCCCTATCACGCCGACTATGTTGCCCACCCCTTTATATCGTTTACTTTCTATTTTCGCGTGGAAATTCCAAGCAACAAAAAAAGCTCTATCCGGTTGCACGAATAGAGCATCTTAGTATAGAAATAACTATACCAAGAACGTTTCGGCAACCAGGCTGTCATAGTCAGATAATCTGACCTTAGACCCTATGGCTTTGCGTCCCCGTCTTTCGGCGGGTTTGCCATTATCGACATTCTTTGATGGAGATTACTCCTTGAATATAATAGAAATTATATTCGATTATGTCAAGAGCCGTAGAAAAAAATTAAAAAATTGTGCATAAAAAAACGTGCGAAGGCCCCGCAGGTAATAATTTATTCACAATTTATTCGTACATAATCCCGGGCAATATGAGCTCATGCGCGCCGTGGCCGGGCATTTTGAGGTCGCCCATAAGGCTCGCGGGGTAGATTGCGCGCTTTCCGAAGCGGCGGCGTATCTCCTCGACCGCCTCCTCCAGAGATTCGCGCTTTTGCCGGCGCTCCATATCGTCGAAAAGGCTCAGCTGCTGCGGCGCCGAGGCGGGTATGAGGCTGATTGCCCTGACGGTGACGGCGCGGACGGGCAAGGCCCAGCTGTAATTTTTAGAAAAGAGCTCCCTTGCCTTTTGCGCAATCTCAAGCGGGCTTTGGGTCGCCGTCTCAAGCTGCGCCTGGTACTGCTTGGAGACAAGGGCGTTGTTTTTTACCGTTATCTGCACGCCGCGCGCCTTGAGCTCATAGAGCCGCAGCCTGTGGCCTAGGTCCTGCGAGAGCGCGAGCATGACCCTCCAGACCTCTTCCTCGCTGCTAAGGTCGCTGACGCAGGTGATGCCGTGGCCGACGGATTTTATGGGCAGGCTGTGGTCCGAGTACATGACCCGGGAATTGTCGGCGCCGCTTGCAAAGCGCCAGATTACCAGGCCGTTTACGCCCAGAAGCCGCCTGAGAAAATCGGGCGGGGTGCTTGCTATGTCGCCTATGGTGCGTATTCCGTAGCGCGCAAGCTTAGCCGAGGTCGCCCGTCCGACGTAGAGCAGCTCCGAGGCCGGAAGCGGCCAGACCTTCTCCTTATAATTGCCCTCGTTTATGACCGTGACGGCGTCCGGCTTTTTCATGTCCGAGCCGAGCTTTGCAAACACCTTGTTGAAGGAAACGCCGATGCTCACGGTGATGCCAAGCTCTTCCCTGATGCTCCTTCGTATCTCCTCGGCAATCCTGAACCCGTCGCCGTAGACCCTGCTCTCGGTGACGTCGAGCCAGCACTCGTCCATCCCGAAGGGCTCGACCTGGTTCGTATAGCGCTGGTAGATTTCCCTCGCAAGCCTCGAATACTTGAGATACTGCTCGTAATGCGGAGGAATGATGATGAGGTCCGGACAGAGCTTTTTGGCTTCCCAGTTCGCCATGCCCGTCTTGATTCCCGCTTTTTTCGCAGGCTCGGATTTGGCGAGCACTATCCCGTGGCGCTCCTCCGCCGAGCCGCACACGGCGACCGGCTTGCCTCGCAGCGAGGGGTCGAGCATCATTTCGACCGAGGCATAGAAGCTGTTTAAATCGCTGTGCAAAATTTGGCGCTCCAATTTCCACACCTTCCATATTGACAAGACGGCCTGTTTGGTGATAGAACATAAACGCAATCGAACATATGTTCTATTATGATTATAGCTTCAGGCGCGAATATGTCAATGGAAATTCTGCGGAGGTGGCAAAATGGAAGAGGGCAAGAAGGTCTATGTGGCCGTCGAGGCCATTTTTACGGAGGACGGCACCATAATACCCACCGAAATAACCTGGGTGGACGGGCGGAAATACAAAATAGACAGGGTGCTGGACGTCCGCCAGGCCGCCGCGATGAAGGCCGGCGGCCAGGGAGACAGATATACGATAAGGGTGAGAGGGAAGACGAGCTACCTCTTTTTCGAGCGCAGCGCGAATATCTCGGGAAACAATATCGGCAGATGGTTCGTGGAAAGCCGGGGATAGTAGGAGCCTCTGTCCCAAAGGGGTACGCCAAAAATTTTGAATTAACATGCAATAACCGTTTGTTGCACATAAATGGATATACACAGTTGAAAGAAGTATATATTGACAGCTATAATATGGTAATATAGTGTAAACGGCGAATTTCCCATCTGTCCGCGCGGCGGTAAACTGGAATTTGCGAAGTTATTTCAAGAGGGGGCCTTAAAATGTACACTTATAAAACAGAGATTCTAACGGTCAGCACAAAAATTTTCTCGGACAAGGCAAATGAGAGGGATATCAAAGAGCTTGACGCCCTTTTGAATCAGAGGGCTGCCGAGGGATATGAGCTTGTCACTTACGACTATATGGCAACATCCAGCCAAATAAAGGGGGCTTTTGTTGTCACTTTCAGAAAGAAGACGCAACAAGAATAAGAGAGGTCGAATTGACCTCTCTTCAAACTGTCGACAAAGCCCTTTCGGGCTTTGCCGACAAAAAGCTGCATGCAGGTCGCTCAGCCGCTCCCTGCATGAGATGTGTCGTTTCCGACGCACATGTCGTCGGAAACGACGCAATTTGAATCCTTTTGCCGCTGCGGCGGCAAACTCTGCAAGGCTTTTTTCGCAGAAACAGGTTTGTCTACAATCTGAAGAGAGGCCGAATTGACCTCTCTTTTTCTTTGCATAAATTATAAGGATGTTATTTCACTTTTGACGGCTTATCCCTTCAAGCGGGACAGGGACTAATGTAAACGGCAGGGGGGCGCCCTGCCGTTTTGTTTTTGTACCGTTAGTCCAGCCGCCTTCAAACACGGAGCGGCGCATTGGCTTAGCCGCAGACTCCGCGAGCTTATACGTCGGAAAATAAATTCATCTGACAGCTTCTGCACGAAGCGGCGGGCCGCTCTCTGACGACGTCGCCCTCGGTGAGCTCACCGCAGAGCAGCGGGGAGTTTGCGTCGTGCTTGCTGAAATTCTCCCGTGCTGCCTTTGGGCTGTAGTTTGCGTAGCAATAGAGGCAGCCGTTTTTGCAGGTGTCGTACATGCCGATGTCGATGCTCTCCGCGCAGCGGCACTCCGGCCGCTGATTTCTGTCCCTGCCGATGTTGAGCGCGTAACCTCCGATTCTCTCCAGGCGGGCTTTGTCTATGCAGGATGCGCGCGCGATTCCGAACTGCTCAAGCTCGATTTCTTCCGCGCAGGCGTCGAGCTTCAAATCATATTTTGCCGCGATGGCGGAAAAGCGGCCCATAAGCTCGAGCTTCTGCTCCAGGGTGGCTTTGATTATACCGAGAGGCCTTGCGTTTCTCTCGGTTTTCCGATAGTGGTCGATGAAGCTCAGCGTGCACCTGTCCGTGTACTCATGGAGCCTCTCTGCGAGGGCCCCGAAGTATCTGCAGTGGTAGTCGATTGTGTAGCTTTCGCTTAAGAAAATCGGGTCGTATCTCCAGACCACCCTGTCCCTGCCTATTTTCCGCGAGAGCTTCTGAAAGGCCGGGATTATCACCTCGTTTTTGGACGGCACATTCGGTTCGACATCTTTTCCGTAGGAGGTCAGGGTAAATTGAAAGTAATAGGGGTAGTCCCCAATCTCGTCGAGCCTGTCCATCATCGGGACGGGGTTCTTGGTCCAGAAGACGATGCCGTCCACGACCTCGGGGCTAAGGCGCACCTTGCCCACCTTATGAAAATTCATGGGGTTTCTCACCAGCACGAAGCCCTCTTTTATCCTGTTGAAGAACCAGTCCGAATAATAGGCGGGTATATCCGTCCGCCTGCTGGCGCTTATTATCAAGGCCGCAAACCCCCGCTTCCTGATTTTGATTTTGCACAGGCCTTTTCAAGATTATATTGCGTCAAATCTCTGCCCGCGTCAACAAGGCGGAAAAAACCCTCCGGCAATAACCGGAGGGTCTGGAGCTTCTGAGCGGATTCGAACCGCTGACCTACTGATTACGAATCAGTTGCGCTACCGGCTGCGCTACAGAAGCATGACCTATACTCTTTTTAAGCTGGCCCGACGAAATTATACCGTACTTTTAGAAATTTTTCAAGCTTGTTACCGACTCTGAGGCCATAAATACGGGCAGCATATGCGAGTATAGCATATAGGGACTTCTTAGTCAACAGAAAAATGTTATTACGTCTTGTAATTTGAAGGATTACTTTCTTCAAGATAATGATGAAATGAAGCGGAAAAATTGAACAAATCGCCAACTTTGTAATCTTTGCCAAATTTATGCCGATTTTTTTGGAAAAAGAACAGGGGGAAAAAACTCTCATAAAATAGCCGCTTTTTAGGTTTTTTGAAGAAAGCCCGATTGATTTTAGTTTACATAAGTAATAATCGCGCCCGGCTCTACAGATAGTTATGCACATTATCCACAGGGTTATCCACATTGCTCAACTTATTTAAACCGCGCAGCTTTAAGAGCAATTGTAATAAATTGTAAATTGCGCAAATGAATATTTTACAAAAAATAATAATATAAAACCGTTTACATAATAACAAAAATGGATTTAATTCGACTCCGGGGAGCAAAAATAAATTCCGTTTTGCAGGAAAGAGTTCACGAGAAGTCAAAAAATATTGTCGACGTCCATGGTCGCGTAGGCGTTCAGGTCGGCGCCCGCGACATTGCCCGCCAGAAACTCGTAATAGCCCTGCGAGCCTATCATCGCCGCGTTGTCGCCGCAGAGATGCACCGGGGCAAGGTAGAGGGTTTTGCCCTCTCTTCTGCAGGCCTCGGTCAGCTCAGCGCGTATCAGCGAGTTTGCGAGGACCCCGCCCGCGCAGGCTATTTTTTTATGGCCGGTAAGCTGCGCCGCCTCCATAACCCTTGAGACGATGGAGTCGCTGACCGCGGCGGAGAAGGAGGCCGCAAGCGAGGCCTTGTCGAGCTCCTCGCCCTTCTGGCTCAGGCTGTTTACGATATTCAAGACCGCGGTTTTGAGGCCGGAAAAGGAGAAATCCAGGGGATGGTCCTCGACCTTTGCGCGGGGGAGGTGGTACTTCCTGCTGTCCCCGGACTTCGAGAGCATATCTATCGGCTTTCCGCCGGGGTAGCCGAGCCCCAGGACGCGGGCGACCTTGTCGAAGCACTCTCCGGCGGCGTCGTCCCTTGTGGAGCCGAGCACCTTCATCCGCGTGTAGTCCTCGACATCTATTATCAGCGTGTGGCCGCCGGAGGCCACGAGCGCGAGGAAGGGCGGCTCGAGCTCCGGATAGGCTAAATAGTTTGCGGCTATGTGCCCCCTTATGTGGTGCACGGGAATCAGCGGCTTGTTTAAGGCGAAGGCGGCGGACTTGGCGAAGTTGAGGCCGACGAGGAGCGCGCCTATGAGGCCCGGGGCGTAGGTGACGGCGACGGCGTCAATCTCCGCCTTCTTTATGCCCGCCCTGGATATCGCGGAGTCGGCGAGCCGGCTTATGACCTCTATATGGTTGCGGGAGGCAATCTCCGGCACCACGCCTCCGTATATGGCGTGCATATCGACCTGCGAGAATATCTCGTCTGCGAGGATTTCGCGCCCGTCGCGGGTTATCGCGACGGCGGTCTCGTCGCAGGAGCTTTCAACCGACATTATTATCAAGGGATTCATTCCTTTCAACTGCTTGCGCGTACTTGTATGAGTATGTCATGAGCAGGGCGTCCTCCCGGGGCTTTTCATAATAGTTTTTACGCCTGCCCACGACCATAAAACCGAACTTGCGGTAAAGGGAAATAGCGGCGTTGTTGCTCTCCCGCACTTCCAGCGTCAGAAAAGACAGTTTCTTCGTTCTGCCCAGGTCCATGAGGGCATTGAGCAGGGCGCTGGCAATACCGAGGCGCCTTGAGGAAGGGGAGACCGCTATGTTTGTGATGTAGCCCTCGTCCAGTATCGCCTGCATCCCCGCGTAGCCGAGGACTCGGCCGCTCTCGTCCTCGGCGGCGAAATAGTGCGTAAACGGCCCTCTGAGCTCGCCGCGCAGCGATTCCTCGGACCAGGGCGTTGAAAAGCAGAGTTTTTCAAGCTCGACCACCTGGGGCAGGTGGCGTTCCTCGAGCCTGACTATATTGTACATTCAGATGCGCCTCACTTTGCCTCTAGCCAGTTGTGCCCGCTGTGGGCCTCGACGGTGAGGGGGACGCTGAGCTTAACGACGCCCTCCATCTCCTCCGTGAGTATTCTTTTTACGGCCTCGGTCTCGGCAACCGGAGCCTCGGCAATCAGCTCGTCGTGCACCTGCAAAAGCAGCTTGGCCTTGAGTCCCTCGCGTTTGAGTCTTGAGTGGACCCTCACCATGGCGAGCTTGATTATATCGGCGGCCGTGCCCTGTATGGGGGTGTTCAGGGCCACTCGCTCGCCGAAGGAGCGCGTGTTGAAGTTTGAGGACTTAAGCTCCGGGAGGTAGCGCCTGCGGCCGAAGAGCGTCGTCACGTACTCGTTTTTCTTCGCTTCCTCGACCACCTTCTTCATGTACTCCCTCACGCCGTGGTACTTGGAAAGGTAGCTTGAGATGTAGGCCTTGGCCTCGGCCGTCGTGACGTCTATGTCCTGGGCGAGGGAGAAGGCCGATATGCCGTAGACTATGCCGAAGTTGACCGCCTTGGCGCGGCTGCGCTGCAGGGGAGTCACCTCTTCCGGCGCGACGCCGAAGACCTGCGAGGCGGTTACGGCGTGTATGTCCTCGTTGTTCTTAAAGGCCTTAATCATCGTCTCGTCGCCCGAGATATGGGCGAGAATGCGCAGCTCAATCTGGGAGTAGTCCGCGTCTACGAGCGTCTTTCCGGGCGAGGCGATGAACATGCGCCTTATCTCGCCGCCGAGCGCCCTGCGCACGGGTATGTTCTGCAGATTCGGCTCGGCCGAGGACAGGCGTCCAGTCGCGGTCACCGTCATCTGGAAGTTAGTGTGTATCCTGCCGTCCGGCGCGATAACCTTCAATAGCCCGTCCGCGTAGGTGGACTTGAGCTTGGTCAGCTCCCTGTACTTGATGATTTCGCGTATTATCGGGTGCTTGTCTATGAGCCGCTCGAGCACCTCTATGCTCGTTGAGTAGCCCGTCTTGGTCTTCTTCGGGGCCGGCAGCATCAGCTTTTCAAACAGGACCTCTCCGAGCTGCTTAGGGGAGTTTATGTTGAACTCCATGCCCGCAAGCCTGTATATCCTCGTTTGCCGCTCCCCGATTTCGCCGCTGAGGCTCTCGCCGAACTCGGCGAGGGCCTTTTTGTCGATGAGGAAGCCCTCGTGCTCCATCTCGGCGAGCACGGCGCAGAGCGGCAGCTCGACCTCGTAGTACAGCATCGTCATGCCAAGTCCCGCGAGCTTGTCCCTCAAAATTGGGTGGAGCCTGTAGGCCGCCGCGGCCTCAGGCATCTCTGCCCCCAGGTAGCGCGAGGAGAGGGAAGAGAGCTCGTACTTGCTGTCGGTGGGCGATATGAGATAGGCGGCGAGCGCCGTGTCGAAGACAAAGCCCTCGAGAGGCAGGCCCTCCGCGAGCAGGAGCCGCATTATGTCCTTAACATTGTGCGAGACCTTTTTGACCTCGGCGCCGAAGAAGGAGCGCAGGAAGGCGTTGTAGCCCTCGCCGCAATTCTCCCAGGCAACGACGCTGATTTTCTCGCCCGTGCAAATCTCAAGCCTGTTAAGACCGTCCCTGCATATAAAGGAAACGTACTCCGAGGCCCTGCACTTCTCAAGCAGCCTGTCCAGCGCCTCGGCGCCGCTTATCTCCTCGCATGCAATCTCCGGCGCCTCGATTTCGGGCGCCTTTTCGGGAGAGGGGGCTAGGTTCAGCCTCTCAATCAGCTTGTTGAACTCAAGCTTCTTAAACAGCTCGTAGAGCCTGTCGTTGTCGAGCGGTTTTCTTAAGTTGTCTTCGGGTTTGAAATTGAGGGGGGCGTCGCGGCAGATTGTGGCGAGAACGAAGCTTAGCTCCGCGCTCTCCCTGCCCTCGATGAGCTTTTTGCGCACCGAGTCCTTGATATCGAGCGTTTCGATATTGTCGTATATCTCTTTTATCGTGCCGAAGCGGCGGATGAGGTCTAGCGCGGTTTTTTCGCCTATGCCGGGGACGCCCGGGATGTTGTCCGAGCTGTCGCCCATCAGGGCCTTTAGGTCCACTATCTTTTCGGGGGTGAAGCCGTATTCCTCGAAGAAGGTTTCCGGCGTCATGGTTTTGGACTCCGTCTGGCCCATGCGCGTCGAGACCAGCTTTACGGTGGTCGTCTCGTCAATAAGCTGAAGGCTGTCCCTGTCGCCCGTCACTACGACGCATTTAACGCCGGACTCCGCGCATTTCTTGGCTATCGTGCCGATGAGGTCGTCCGCCTCGTAGCCCTCGAGCTCGTACCTCGGTATGTTCATCGCGTCGAGCACTTCCTTGAGTATCGGTATCTGCGAGGCGAGCTCCTCGGGCATGGCCTTGCGCTTGGCCTTGTAGCCTTCAAACTGTTCGTGGCGGAAGGTCGGGGCCTTGAGGTCGAAGGTCACGCAGAGCGCGTCCGGGTTTTCCTCGTTCAGGAGCTTTAAGAGTATATTCATAAAGCCGAATACGGCGTTTGTGTACACGCCTTCCCTGGTCGAGAGCAGGCGTATGCCGTAAAAGGCGCGGTTCACTATGCTGTTTCCGTCCAAAACCATAAGCTCCATGAGAGGGCCCTCCGATTCGATAAAATTAATAAAATATTATACCACTCTATTACTGTTTAAACAAGGCGGCAAAAAGCCTGACGTCGGAGCTTGTAAGGCAGCTGAAGAGCCGAAGGAGCATGTAGTAGAGCAAAAGCGTCAGCAGCATGTGGACCGCTATGACAAGCGGCGCGGGCGAAATCGGAAGCCCGATTAGGCGCAGCAGGAGCAGGGAGAAGTTGACGGCGCCGGCGATGCAGAGGAAGGGCAGGACAATGTCGCGGAGCGGCACCGAGACCTCGACCACCTTAGTGAGCCTTTTTATTGTCAGAGCGAAGTTTAAGGTTTCGGTGAAGAAAATCGTAAACACATAGGCGGTGACAGCGTATCTCGGCAGGAGGAAGTAGACCATGATGACGCTCGTCAAAGCGTCGATTATGTTATATACCATCGAGTGCATCTGCTGTCCCAGCCCCTTCAGCATGCCGTCGGCCACCGTGTCCATGTACATGACGATGACCAGGGGCGAGAAAATCCTGATGAAGTACCCCGGCGCACTCGCCTTGTAGACCGCAAGACCCAGCTCCCTGGCGAAGGCGAAGAAGACGCCGAAGACGCCTATTGAGAAGAAAAGGCAAATCGTGAGGGTGCGGTTGACTATCCGGCTGCAGAGCGCGCTGTCGCCGCGCATCTGCGCCTCGGTGAGGTCCGGCACAATCATCTCGGATACCGACTGGAAAATCGCTATCGGGAAGAGTACGACCGGAAGCACCATGCCCGAGATGGTGCCGTAGGCCGCAAGGGAGGTCTCGGGGCTTGCGCCCGATTTCTGGAGCCCCTTCGGGACGAGCAGGTGCTGCAGGGTGCCGAGCGCAGTGCGGGCGTAGGCGCTGAGGGCCATCGGCAGGGCGATGCGCAGCATCCTGCCCGTCATGCCCGGGTGCTTTTTCCGCGCCTTTCCGTACCGCCGCACGTCAAAGAAGTAAAGTGTCATGACGAAGGCCAGGGATAAAATCTCTCCGAGCAGGTTGCCCACCGAGACGGCGGCGCAGGCGTATTCGAGGTTTCCCGGCGGAACGAGCCCGAGAAGCAGCATGACCACGAAAAACCTGATAAGGTACTCGAGTATCTGCGAGGAGGAGAATTTGACTATGCGCTGCACGGCCGTAAAATAGCCGCCCATGACGGAGGAGAGCGCGATGAGGGGCATGGTGAAGGCGAGGATTCTGAGGGACAGAACCGTGCGCTTGTCGCCCACCCAGATTGCCCCTATGCGGTAGGCGCCGAAGAAGAGGATTAGGCAGGCAGCCGAGCCGAAGCATAGGGCGTAACCAATGCAGCGCTTCACGGCGGCACGGATGCCGGCCGGGTTGTCGAGCCCAATCTCCTCGGAGACAAGGCGGCAGACCGCGTAGCGTATGCCCGAAACCGCGAAGGTCACCGCGAGCACCTGTACCGACATTATGAGCTGGAAAAGCCCGATGCCCTCCGCGCCTATCTTGTTCGAGAGATAGACCTGGAACATAAGCCCTATGCCGCGAATCACAAGCGAGGCTATCGTGAGCAGGAGAGTGTTATATATGAATCTTTTTGCGCGCATATGGTAACCTCCCAAGTTACGTCGATAAGACATTATAATAGGGAGGTCGGACAGATATGACAGGCCCCGGCGATAAAGTAGCCTGCTTATTGTAGGGGACCTCACCACAATTCCGGCCTGCGCGCATATAATGGATATAGATAGCTCATATAGGCTATTGTAAATAAAGGAGAGATTTGAATGTATTGGAGACGACGCGGCTGCCGCTGGGGAAGGGGCTGCTGGTCCGGCTATTGCCGCAGGCGTTGCTGGCCGGGATTTCCCTTCTTTTTCTTCTGATATAACATATGGGCTGCGGCTGATTTGCCGCAGCCTTCCAGTATTTGGAAAAAGCCGCTTTCGGGCTTCTCCCGAAGGCGGCTTTTAGTTTTAATTGAAGATATCGGCGTTCAGCTCAAAAAGCTCCCTGATCCTTTTCAGGAGCGCGCTGTTCTCGGGGGAAGTGAGCTTCGGGTCCGATTTTAAGAGTTCCGCCGCCGCGTTCTGGGCCTCGGAGAGCAGCCTCATGTCGGCGGAGAGGTCCGCTATCTTCATCTCAGGCAGGCCGTGCTGGCGCGAGCCGAAAAAGTCGCCCGGGCCGCGGAGCTTCAGGTCCTCCTCGGAAATCTTGAAGCCGTCGTTAGTCTTCACCATAACGTTTATGCGCGGGTTCTCGCTTCCGCCCTCGCAGAACATTATGCAGTATGACTTGTGCTTTCCGCGCCCGACCCTGCCTCTCAGCTGGTGAAGCTGGCTGAGCCCGAAGCGCTCTGCGTTTTCTATCACCATGAGCGCGGCGTTCGGGACGTCGACGCCGACCTCTATTACGGTCGTCGCGACGAGAATGTCGACCTCGCCGCGGACGAAGGCGGCCATCACCGCGTCCTTCTCGGCCGGCTTCATCCTGCCGTGCACCAGCGCAAGCCGCAAATCGGGGAAGACCCTGGTCTTAAGCTGCTCGTAATACTTCTCGGCGGCCTTTACGTTCAGGGCCTCGTTTTCCTCGACCATCGGGCAGACGATGTAGACCTGCCGACCTTCCGACACCAGTTTGCGCACGAACCTCATTATCCGCGGCCTCATCCTCTCGTCCACGCCGTAGGTCTCGACGGGCTGTCTTCCCGGGGGCAGCTCGTCGATTATCGAGATGTCGAGGTCGCCGTAGATAATCAGCGCGAGCGTGCGCGGAATGGGGGTTGCCGACATGACGAGCACGTGCGGGTTTTCGCCCTTTTCGGTCAGGAGGCTGCGCTGGTTAACGCCGAAGCGGTGCTGCTCGTCCGTTATCGCGAGCGCGAGGGAGAAGAAGTCGACGCCCTCGGACAAAAGCGCATGGGTGCCGACGATTACGTCAATCTCGCCGAGCGCGAGGGCGGTTTTGACATCGCGCTTGCGTTTTGCCGTAAGGCTCCCCGTCAAAAGCCCGATTCTGACGCCCAGGGGAGTGAGGAGCTCCGTCAGCGTGTTGTAATGCTGCTGGGCGAGTATTTCGGTCGGCGCCATGAAGGCTGTCTGATGGCCCGATTTGAACACATACCAGGCGGCAGCGGCGGCGCAGAGGGTTTTTCCCGAGCCGACGTCGCCCTGGATTAGCCTGTTCATCGGCCTTCCCGAGAGCATGTCCGATATAAGCTCCTTGATGACCCTGCGCTGTGCGCCGGTCGGGGAGAAGGGGAGGGCGGAATAAAACTCCTCGATGTCCGCCTCCTTCGGTACGATGCCCTTTTTCTCGGCCTTGCGCTCGCGGAGCAGGCCCAGTGCGCAGGTAAGGGTAAAGAGCTCCTCGAACACAAGGCGCCTTCTTGCAAGCTCAAGGGACCTCATGTCGGAGGGGAAGTGTATGTTCCTGTAGGCAAAATCCGCATCCACAAGGCCGAACTTCTCCCGTACCCTTTCGGGCAGCACCTCGGGTATGCTTTCGACCGCCTCGAGGCCCTGGCGCACGGCCTTTGACAGTATGTTCTGGCTGATGTTGGACGTGAGCCTGTATATCGGGACTATGCGGCCGGTGACGCCGCCCGCCCTGTCCTCGGGCTCGAAAACGGGGTTTACCATCTCGGGGCGGCGCAGGGTCCCTCCGACCTTGCCGTAGAAAACATAGTAGGCGCCGTATTTCAGCGAGTCCTTCACATAGGACTGGTTGAAAAAAGTTATGTCCATCGAGCCGCTCTCGTCGGCGACGCGAAGCTTCACAAGGTCGAGGCCCTTGCGTACGTGGCTCAGGCGCGGAGGGGTGGTAACTAGCGCTCTCACGCAGGCGGTGTCGTTCGGCAGGAGGCTGGCTATAGTCCGGAACTCGGTCCTGTCCTCGTAGGCCCGCGGGAAGTAGGATATGAGGTCGAAGAGCGTGTTTATCCCGAGCTTTCTAAGGGACCTTGCCCTCTGCTCCCCGATGCCCTTTATATACCTTACGTCCGTTTTCAAATCCGCCATGAAATCACCTCAAAACGCTTCTGCCCGGACTTCTTTGCCCCGCCTGCGACCGATTTTTCCTTTAGCCCGGTGAGCCCCGCCGCGGGAAACGGTTTTCTTAACTTTTTGCCTCAAAACTGCGAGTATAATTTTACCATCCCGTTAATATGTTTACAAGCTGAATATGTTGGGGCAATCGGACATAAAGTAAGGTGAGAATCAGGAAAGGGATGTGGTATTTTGCTTGGAAAAGTATTCAGATTCAGGGGAAAAACCATTCTTTTGAGCCGGAAAAAGCTCGCGGTCGTGGCGGGGCTGCTGCTCGCGGCGCTTATAATATACATCACTGGCGGCTCGCCTATAGTGGGAGCCTCTGCCACGATGAGGGAGCTTCCAATCTACTGCGTCCAGCGGGACGGCAAGTTTGTCTCGCTGACTTTCGACGCCGCCTGGGGCAACGAGGATACCCAGCTTCTTATCGACATCCTGGGCAGGTATAATATCAAGGCGACCTTCTTCGTGGTGGGCGACTGGGCGCGAAAGTACCCCGAGTCCGTCAAGGCGCTGCACGACGCGGGGCACGAGGTCATGAACCATTCTAACACGCACGCCCATTTTTCAAGGCTCTCCACGCAGCAGATAATAGACGATGTGAACGCCTGCAACGACGCGATTGAGGCGATAACCGGCGTGCGCCCGACGCTGTTCAGGTGCCCCTTCGGCGAGTACGACGACCATGTAATAAAGGCGCTAAAGAGCATGGGCATGTACACGATACAGTGGGACGTTGACAGCCTCGACTGGAAGGACCTCTCGGCAGCGGAGATTAAAAGCAGGGTCACGAGCAGGATAAAGCCCGGCTCGATAGTGCTCTTCCACAACGCCGCGAAGCACACACCCGAAGCCCTGCCCGGCATCATCGAGTGGATTATCCAGAACGGCTACACCGCCGTGAAGGTCTCGGACTTGATTTACAAAGACAACTACACCATCAACCACGAGGGAAGGCAGATACCTAACTAATCACGCAGCGGTTTTATTCAAATGGGCTTTTAAAGGCAAAAACTGCACCGAAGGTTACGGTGCAGTTTTTTACATTCTTTAAAAATTATAATGCAACAACAGGTCAGCGAATTGCACAGGCGGTTGCATTGCCGCGCGTTATTGTGTATGCTTTAGCTGTGCACGACACATTGTTTTAGGAAATATCAAAAAGTATTAAAGGCTATTTATTGTAGAAAACGGCTCAATAGAAAAGGTTGTGAAAATGATGACGCTCAGGGAATTTTTCGCGCAGAACCCGAAGGTGGCCCTTGCTTTTTCGGGCGGGGTGGATTCTACATATCTGCTGTACGCTGGCTTGCAGAGCGGAGCCGATATCCGCCCCTACTTTATTAAGACTGCCTTTGTGCCGGACTTCGAGTTTGAGGCCGCTCAGGAGCTTTGCAGGAAGCTGGGCGCGGACCTTCAGGTCCTGAGGCTGGACGTCTTTGCCCTGCCCGAGGTCATAGCAAATCCCAAGGACAGGTGCTATTACTGCAAGAAGGCGCTGTTTTCCGTACTGCTGCAGAGAACGGCCGCCGACGGCTATCCTGTGCTGGTCGACGGGACAAACGCCTCGGACGACGCGGGCGACCGCCCGGGCATGCGGGCGCTGCGGGAGTTCGGCGTGCGCTCGCCGCTGCGCGAGTGCGGGCTGACGAAGGCGGAGATTCGGGCGCTCTCCAGAGAGGCGGGGCTTCCCACATGGGATATGCCGAGCAGGGCCTGCCTTGCCACCAGAATCCCCGCCGGCACCGGGATTACGGAGGAAGCTCTGCTCCGTGTCGAGGGGGCCGAAGAAGCGCTCTCACGCCTCGGCTTTAGGGATTTGCGCGTAAGGAAGCTGGGCGAGGTCGCGCGCATCCAGCTGCCCGAAGAAGAGCTCGGCAGGGCCATGGAGCTCCGCGGCAGGATAATTGAGGAGTTTAGACCTTTCTTCTCGGAGGTAGTGCTGGATTTGATACCCCGGAAAAAATCGGATTGAAGGGAAACTTGTATGGAAAACAAACAGGAAATATTACGTCTTCTTCGCTCCGTGGCGGAGGGCGCGGTGACGCCAGAGGATGCCCTTCTGAAGCTGAAGGAATCGCCCTTTGAGGATTTGGGCTACGCCAAGCTGGACCTCCACCGGAGCGTCCGCCAGGGCGCAGCGGAGGTCATCTACGGGGCCGGGAAAACGGCGGAGCAAATCATAGGAATTGCGGCCCGTATGGGGGAGCATGGCTGCAAGAACGTCCTGATTACCCGGATGGACGAGGCAACAGCCAGGAAAGTGGCCGCCGCCGTGCCCCTTGATTACCATCCGCAGGCGCGGGTAGGCATCGCCTATCCCGCAGAGCGGCCTTCACGCGGGAGCATTGTGGTTGTCACAGGCGGAACCAGCGACATCCCGGTGGCGGAGGAGGCGGCGCTTACCGCAGAGGTGCTCGGAAACCGCGTAACGCGCCTGTACGACGTGGGCGTTGCTGGACTGCACCGGCTGCTTTCAAATCTCGACGTGCTGATGAGCGCCCGCTGCGTGATAGCCGTGGCGGGGATGGAGGGGGCGCTTGCGAGCGTGGTCGGCGGGCTTGTCGACTGCCCGGTCATAGCCGTGCCCACGAGCGTTGGCTACGGCGCGAGCTTCGGCGGGCTTTCGGCCCTGCTTGCGATGCTCAACTCCTGCGCTTCCGGCACCTGCGTGGTCAATATCGACAACGGCTTCGGCGCCGGATACCTCGCCAGCCGCATCAACCAGATGGAAGGGCTGAAAGAATGAGGACACTGTATCTTGAATGCAATATGGGGGCGGCGGGGGACATGCTTATGGCCGCCCTTTACGAGCTTATTCCCGACAAGCCCGCCTTTCTGGAAAGGCTGAGAGGCCTGGGGCTGCCCGGGGTGGATTTTGTTCCTGAGCCCTCTGTGAAATGCGGCATCAGAGGCACGCACCTGGCGGTGAGGATTGACGGCGGGGAAGAGGAGTCCCGCGACTATAATGCTTCGCGGCACGAGCATCATAATCACGGCCACGAGCATTTCAATTCCCGTGAAGTGCACTCCCGCAGCCACACCCGCCGGGGAATTGCTGAGATTAAGGAGCTCATCTCGAACCTCAAGCTTTCGGAAAAGGTGAAGTCCGACGCTCTTGCGGTGTACGGCCTCATAGCGGAGGCGGAGAGCCGCGTCCACGGCGCGCCTGTTGAGCAGATTCATTTTCACGAGCTCGGTTCTCTGGACGCACTTGCGGATGTGCTGGGCGTATGCCTAGCGCTGGAAGTGCTTTCGCCCGAGAAAATCATGGCCTCTCCCGTCAATGTCGGGAGCGGGATGGTGCGCTGCGCCCACGGCCTGCTGCCGGTTCCCGCGCCTGCGACGGAATATCTGCTGCGCGGCATCCCTGTTTACAGCGGCGGAATCAGAGGGGAGCTTTGCACCCCGACGGGGGCTGCGCTGCTTAGGTATTTCGTCTCCGAGTTTGGCGATATGCCCCTGATGAAGGTGGAGAAGGTCGGCTACGGAATGGGCAAAAAGGACTTACCCGCGGCCAACTGCGTCAGGGCCTTCTGGGGCGAAAGTGTGGATGAGCGGGACGATGTCCTGGAGCTTTGCTGCAATCTCGACGACATGACGCCGGAAGCCTTGGGATTTGCGATGGAGCGGCTGCTTGAGGCGGGGGCGCTCGACGTATTTACCACCGCCGTCGGCATGAAGAAAAACCGGCCGGGCATTCTGCTGACCTGCCTTTGCCGGGAGGACAGGCGCGAGGAGATGCTGAGGCAGATTTTCCTGCACACCACTACCCTGGGCATCCGCGAGTACAGATGCAGAAGGTATACTCTTGAGCGCAGCATGCGCACCGTCGAAACGGAGTACGGCCCCGTCCGTGTCAAGAGGGCCTCCGGCTGGGGCGTTCAAAGGGAGAAGCCGGAGTACGAGGATTTGGCGAAAATCGCCCGGGAACACGATATATCTCTCGCCGAGCTGTGCCGCCGTGTTGCAAAGGAAGGCGGGCTCAAGCCCTGATTTCGCAAAGCCAAAAAAGAAGACTCAAAATCGAATTGCCAACTGTCAAAATATAGCGCAGCGCTATAAGCTGAGAATCCCATCCGGCGGCGCTGCGCTCTTTTTGGACTTGCCGCGGACTGAAAGCGGCGCCGTTTACGAGCCGTTATCCGGCAGGGCAGCTTCGCTCCTTGGCGGGCGAAGGCCCGGCGGTTTCTGAGTACCTGAAAGGGGGCGGGACAGGCGAATTTGGAGACGGCAAGGCAGTGCGGAGCCGCCGGGCGGGCTTATCTCTGACGGCATAACAGGCCGCGGCGCCTTGCGTTAAGCTCCTGATTTTAGTAGGCCGTGCCGAAAAGTTTATAACGGAGGCTCCCGATTTTTACGCCTCTAACGAAAAATAGAAATATATTACAAAACCAGCTGTAATTATAGGAAAAAATTATTTGACAGTAACAAATGCTTGCAGTAATATTTAAACAAGTGTGTTAACTAATTAGAATGAGGAGAGTTTATATAAACAGGAAATTTATAACAAAATAGGCAATGTTAACTATTGAGCGTATTCGATGGAAACGCATCAGACTCGCGCATTTGAGCTTAGGCCCCGGAAAGGGAGCCGGAGAGAAAGATTTAAGGAAAAGGAAATATCCCGCAGGTACATGCCGTTCTCCGGTAAAGGAAAGAAATTATGAAGCATCAGGATATTGAAATATAAAAATATAGATTCAAAAGGAGACGAGTCTATGTACATAAATCAGCAGAGCGCAGCGCAGAAGAAGGTCGATGAGCTGTATGAGACAATCGGCCGAAGGCGCTGCGCTGCACCTTTTGGCAGCTGTCCGGTGGACCTGACAGCCTCTTTTGTGGAGATGTGTCTGACGCAAAGCTGCGGCAAGTGCATCCCTTGCAGGGTGGGGCTTGACAGGCTTCACAGGCAGCTGGAGAAGATTCTAGACAGAAAAGCGACGCAAACGGATTTGGAGACAGTTCAAAGCTGCGCCAGGGCAATCTACGACAGCGCGGACTGCGCTATCGGCTTTGAGGCCGCAAAACTGGTCCTCGACGGGCTGACCGCTTTCAGGGACGACTACGAGTCCCACCTGGAAAGGGGGGTGTGCACGGAGCACTTCGCCGCGGTACCCTGCGTCGCGGGCTGCCCTGCGAATGTCGACATCCCCGGTTACATAGCTCTCATCAGGGAAGGGCGGTACGCCGACGCGATACGGCTGATTCGCAAGGACAATCCTTTCCCCGCGGTCTGCGGTCTTGTCTGCGAGCACCCCTGCGAAAAGCACTGCCGCCGTCAGATCGTGGACGACTCCATCAACATCCGCGGCCTGAAACGCTATGCGGTGGAGCGCGCGGGCAAGGTTCCGGCTCCTCCCTGCGCGCCGCCCAACGGCAAGACGGTCGCGGTAATCGGCGGCGGGCCGGCGGGGCTTACGGCCGCCTACTACCTGCAGCTCAAGGGCTTCGAAGTCACGGTTTTTGAAAAGCGCCCCAAGCTCGGCGGCATGCTGCGCTACGGCATTCCGAGCTACCGGCTGCCGGACGAGTACCTCGACCGGGACATTGAGAATATCCTCTCAACCGGCATAAAGGTTCATTACGGCGTAACAATCGGCAAGGACATCTCATTTGCCGAGGTGCGCAGCAAGTTCGACAGCGTCTTCATTGCCATCGGGGCGCAGGGAGCCAAGAGGCTTGAATGCCCCGGCGAGGACGCCCGCGGCGTGCTCTACGCGGTCGACCTGCTCGCCGCGGTAGGAGAAGGAAACAACCCGGACTTTACGGGCAAGCGCGTTGTGGTGGTCGGCGGCGGCAACGTCGCCATGGACGCTGCGCGTACGGCTCGGCGTCTCGGCGCCAGCAGCGTGATTATCGTCTACCGCCGCCGCATCGAGGATATGACCGCCCTGCCGGAAGAAGTGGAAGGGGCTATAGCCGAGGGCTGCGATGTCCTGCAGCTCATGGCTCCCGTTCGCATCGAGGTCGATAATGACAAGGTAGTTGGCTTTGTCATGCAGCCTCAGATTCCGGGTCCGATAGAGGAAGGCAGGCCGCTGCCCGTCAATGCCGAGGCGCCCGAGGAAACTCTGCCCTGCGATATCATCCTCGTCGCAATCGGCCAGGCCATCGAGAGCAAGCACTTCCAGCAGAGCGGCGTGGAAACAAGGCGCAGCCGCATAGTCGCCGACCTCGGCGCGAACGTGCAGGGCATACCCGGCGTATTTGCCGGCGGCGACTGCTACTCCGGCCCCGCGACCGTCATACGCGCGATTGACGCGGGCAAGGTGGCCGCGAGCAACATCGACGCCTACTTTGGCTTCAACACGCCCATCACCTCCGGCGTTGAGGTACCGCCGGCCTATACTCAGGGCAAACCCGCTTGGGGCAGGGTGAACATGAGGGAGCGCACTGCCGAGAGCCGCAAGGGAGACTTCAACATGATGGAGATATGCCTGACCGATGAGGAAGCCAAGCTCGAATGCTCTCGCTGCCTGCGCTGCGACCACTACGGCTACGGCGCGTTCAGGGGAGGGAGGAAGGAACAATGGTAAATATAAAGATAAACGGGAAACCCATATCGGTGAAAGAGGGCACAACCATCCTCCAGGCCGCCCGTGAAAACGGGATTATTGTTCCCTCTCTGTGTTACCTGAAGGGTTTAAACGAGGTGGCTTCCTGCCGCGTGTGCGTTGTGGAGATTAAGGGCAACGACCGCCTGGCCACCGCCTGCAACACCGTCTGCATGGAGGGCATGGATATACTCACAAACTCCGAGCGGGCTATCGAGGCGCGGCGCAACAATGTGGCGCTGATTTTATCCCAGCACGACTGCAATTGCCCGACCTGCGCACGCAACCAAAACTGCTCGCTGCAAAACCTTGCGGGCGACATGAACCTGCTTGACCCGATATACGAGACGCAGCTCCCGGAGAACGACTGGGACAAGTCTCTTCCGCTTATCCGCACGAACTCAAAGTGCATCCACTGCCTGCGCTGCGTCAACGTCTGCGACAAGATTCAGGGCATGCATGTCTGGGATCTGCTCGGCACCGGGCGCCGCGCGACCGTGGGTGTGCGCGAGGGCAGAAAGCTCGACGAGGTCAACTGCACCTACTGCGGCCAGTGCATCACCCACTGCCCGGTCGGCGCGCTGCGCGAGCGCGACGACACCATGAAGCTCATGGCCGCGATTAACGACCCGGAGAAGATTGTCGTTTTGCAGGTCGCGCCGGCTGTGCGCGCCGCCTGGGGCGACGGAGTCGGCCTCCCCCCCGAGTTGGCGACCGAAAAGCGCATGGCCGCGGCCTTCCGCGCCCTCGGCGTCGACTATGTGTTCGACACCAATTTTGCCGCCGACCTTACGATAATGGAGGAAGGAAACGAGCTCATTGAGCGCATGGCCGACAAGACGGGAAAGGCCAAAATGCCGATGTTTACCTCCTGCTGTCCCGGCTGGGTGCGCTTTATGAAGCTGGAGTACCCCGAGCTTGTGGGACATCTTTCTACCGCCAAATCCCCGCAGCAGATGTTCGGGGCGGTGACCAAGACCTACTTTGCAAAGAAAATCGGTGCGGACCCGAAAAACATAGTCTGCGTTTCTGTCATGCCCTGCACCGCCAAGAAGTATGAGTGCGCGGTTCCGGAGCTAAACGACGCCGGAGCCGGGGCCGACGTCGACATCTCGCTCACGACCCGCGAGATATCGAGGCTCATGCGCGTCAAGGGGATTAACGTGTATACGCTGCCCGAGGAGGAGTTCGACTCACCGCTCGGAACCGGCACAGGCGCCGCCGTAATCTTCGGCGCGACGGGCGGCGTCATGGAGGCCGCCCTGCGCACCGCCTACTTCGTGCTTGAGGGCAAAAACCCCGACCCCGAGGCCTTCAAGGTCGTCCGGGGCTTGGACGGGCGCAAGGAGGTCACCGTGACAATCGCGGGCATACCTGTGCGCGCCTGCGTCGCAAGCGGGCTTGCCAACGCCCGCGCCGTAGTGGAGGACATCGTCTCCGGCAGGAGCAGGTACGACTTTGTCGAGATTATGGCCTGTCCCGGCGGCTGCGCAGGCGGCGGCGGCCAGCCGATTACCGACGGCCTTGAGCTTGCCGGCGAGCGCGGTGCGCGCCTGTACAAACTCGACGCAAAAAGCAAGCTGCGCTTCTCGCACGAAAACCCCTCGGTGCAGCAGATTTACGCCGAGTTCCTTGAAAAGCCGCTCGGCCACGTATCCCACGAGCTGCTGCATACCGACCAGTCCAAGTGGAGGCTCTGAAGCAGCTTTGAGCGCAGGGGAAGGTCAGATAAAAACAAACTGAGTTACCAGGCTGTGGTTTTGCAGCCTGTGTCACACCATAGACAAAAAGGTCCCATGCTCAGCTTTTGCCGAGCATGGGACAGATTTTATT
>Ga0134098_1000384_pt1 | contig 47763 bp, 7 predicted proteins | sample 9_3taG_FD_94456 | JGI IMG/M metagenome (GOLD analysis project Ga0134098, IMG submission 94456) | Switchgrass degrading microbial communities from high solid loading bioreactors in New Hampshire, USA - 9_31_10_142_A3 metaG | ecosystem: Engineered > Bioreactor > Semi-continuous > Anaerobic >... | reverse complement strand
TGCCCGGCGCTATGTCGATCTCCTGACCCGTGAATCTGCCCCTGCGCTGCGCGACGTATGCTATACGGCGCGGGTGCACCGCAGCCATCACAGCCACCGCCTGGCCGTCGTAGCCGGGGACACAGGTGAAGCCGTCGAGGCGCTGGAACATTTTATTCAGGGGAAGGAACATCCCGCCCTGGTGCAGGGCCGCCCCGACCTGGAGCGGCAGCACCGCCTGGCCTTTGTCTTCCCCGGACAGGGCTCGCAGTGGGTGGGAATGGGCCGCGACCTGCTCGAGAAAGAGCCCGTTTTTCACGAGTTTATCCACCGCTTCGACAGCGCCATCCAGCCGCTGGCAGACTGGTCGCTGCTGGAACAATTGTCCCTGGAGCCGGGACAGCCCGGCTACCGCCTGGATCAGATCGATGTGATACAGCCGGCGCTGGTAGCTTTCGAAATGGGGCTGGCGGAACTCTGGCGTTCATGGGGAGTTGAGCCGCAGGCGGTCGTAGGACACAGCCTGGGCGAAGTGGCGGCTGCCTTCACCGCCGGTATTCTCAGTCTGGAGGATGCTGCCCGTGTGATCTGCCTGCGCAGCCAGCTGCTGAAGCGGATCAGCGGACAGGGTCAGATGATGGCTACCGGCTTGACGCTGGAGCAGGCGGCTGAAATCGTGCGCCCTTATGAAGACAGAATATCGATCGCGGTGAGCAACGGCCCGCAGTCCACCGTGCTGGCCGGCGATCCGCAGGCGCTGGAAGAGGTGATGGAACATCTAAAGAGCCAGAACATCTTCTGCCGCCTGGTCAAGGTTGACGTCGCTTCTCACAGCCCGCAGGTCGAACCGCTTCTCGGTGAACTGGTCGCAGGGCTGCAGGGGCTGCAGCCGCAGCAGGGACACATCCCATTCTATTCAACCGCTCTCGACCGGGTGCTGGACGGCACAGAATTGGGGGCGAGCTACTGGGAGCAAAACCTGCGCCGCACGGTAATGTTCGCATCCTCGGTCTCGCGCATGCTGCAGGATAACTTCACCATTTTCCTGGAGCTCAGCCCGCACCCGCTGCTAACTTCTGCAGTGGAAGATCTGATCCACCGCACGGGGCGGGAGGCGTTTGCAGTTCCGTCTGGCCGCAGAGACGAGCCCGAGACCATCACCCTGCGTGCTGCACAGGGGCGGCTGTACACGGCCGGTTACCCGCTGGATTTCGCCCGGCTTTTCCCCACAAAAGGGCATCGGGTGCGTCTGCCGGGATATCCCTGGCAGCGCAGGCGCTACTGGCTGCCGACGCTGGATATGCCCGCAAGCCAGGTAGATGCCGGCCCGCTCCACCCGCTGCTGGGGCGGCGGCTGCCGGAACTGGCGTCCATGCCGGACCAGCACATCTGGGAAAACCGGATCAACGCAGCCTTTCGCCGGGTCATCAGGGAGCAAACAGGCGAGGACCATGATTTTGCACCCGCTGAAATATTTGACCAGATGGCCCTGGCCGCGGCCGCATCCGTTTTTGGAAACAACGCCCATACCATCCACCAGATGACCGTCATACAACCGCTCCCGCTGCAGGAAGAAGGCGAGCGCGAAGTACAGGTTTTCCTCAGCACCCAGGAGCAGAGGACGGCCGCTTTCAAGGTGTACAGCCGCAGCGGCGAGGGCGAGCCCTGGCAGGAGCACGCCAGCGCTGCGCTGACTGTCGGGCTGGCGCCGGAAGAATGGTTTTATGAGCTGGCATGGGTCCCCCAGCCTGCGCCTCAGGCAGAAGCAGACAAGCATAATGGTGCAGCAGGCCGCTGGTTGGTACTGGCCGATCACGGCGGCACAGGCCGCGCCCTGGCAGCAGAACTGGAAAAGCACGGCGGCACCAGCCAGTTGATCTACCCCTCACAGGAATGGGAACAGGCGCTTCAGGCTGGCATCAGTGCTGCTTCGCAGCCGCTGAAAGGCTGCATATACCTGTGGGGTCTGGATGCATTTGCCCATCCGTCCGACAGCCATTCCCTGAATTCTCTGCAGCAGATCACCATTCAGCCGGCATTGAAGGCTGCACAGGTGCTGATGAGCACGCAGGAAGGGCAGACACCGGCTCTGTGGCTGATCACCCGCGCGGCTGCCAGCATAGAACCGGCATCCTCAAACGCCGGCAGTCCGGACCCTGCGTCTCTGGTACAGACCCTCCTGTGGGGTTTCGGGCGCACGCTGGCACTGGAAAACCCGCAGGGATGGGGCGGGCTGGTGGATCTGGACCCCGACTTCAGTCCGCAAGACGCCGCACACAGACTGGCTGCCGAACTCTTCAGTTCAGACGGAGAGGATCAGATCGTTTACCGGGACGGTCAGCGCTATGTCGCCCGCCTGGTCCCGGCCCCGGCATCCGGCCGTGCGCTGAACCCGGTCACCATCCGGCCGGATGCGACTTACCTGATCACTGGTGGGCTCGGGAGCATCGGGCTCAGCCTTGCTGAGGCACTGGTAGCCAGAGGGGCGCGGCATCTGGTGCTGACCAGCCGCAGCGGACTGGAGGCAGGTAAAAATGAAGATCCACGCGCTGCGGCCGTCGAGAGGCTGCGGGCAAGTGGGGCAGACGTACAGGTGGTTCGAGCGGACAGCGCGGATCCGGCAGCGATGGAGCCGCTCTTTAACCATCTGCGCCGGTCTGACTACCCACTGCGGGGCATCTTCCACGCAGCGGGGGTCACAATCTCCAGGCTGGTGAAGGACCTCAGCCATCCGGAGCTGGAACAGGTATTGAAAGCGAAAGTGGAAGGCGCCTGGCTGCTGCACAACCTGTCCAGCGGTATGCCTCTGGACTTCTTCGTATTCTTCTCCTCTGGAGCCGGGTTGTGGGGCTCTCAGGGGTTTGCCGCCTATGCCGCCGCTAACCATTTCCTGGACGGGCTGGCACGGCAGCGGACCCGCGCCGGACTGCCCGGCCTGAGCATCAACTGGGGGTGGTGGTCTGGAGAAGGTATGGTGACCGCTGAAGTCGCTCGCCTGTTCTCTCAAGCCGGAGTACGGCAGATGCCCGCTGAACAGGCCCTGGACGCACTGTTCCACCTGATCCAGATCGGCGTTCCCCAGAAGGTGGTCGCCGATATCGACTGGCAGACCTTCAAAGCCCTCTATGAAGCCCGGCGTGCGCGCCCGCTGCTCGCCAGCCTGAATATTGAAAACGAAGCAGGCGCGGGCGCCCTCCCGCCGCAGGACGGGTTCCTGCAGGACCTGCTGTCGGCAGCACCCAGCCAGCGCCGTGAGATGCTGCTCAATCACCTGTGCCAGCAGGTGGCCGGGCTGCTGGGTTACGACTCCCCACAGAGAGTCGATATTCGCCAGGGCTTCTTCAAAATGGGTATGGATTCGCTCACCACAGTGCAGCTGCGCACGCGTCTGGAAGCCAGTCTGCAGCGCCCCTTACCACCCACTCTGGCGTTCGAATACCCGACAATCGCCGCTCTGAACGAATATCTGCTTGAACAGCTCTCCGCATCCACAGACCGTTCCAGTGGGAGTGCTCCCCAGGCGATCGAGCCGGCCCCGGTATCCGGCGACGGTGCATCCGCCGATGAAGAAGACCTTAAAAACCTTTCTGCAGATGAGCTCAGCGATTTGCTAGACGGCGAGTTCTCTCTCATTAACGATTTACTGAAAGGCAGTTGAGCGTATGAGCAGCCCAACCGGTACTCAGGATTACCCCGCGCGGCTGGCGGAAGCACTGCTGGCCCTGAAAAAGATGCGCGCCCGCCTGGAGGCCGTTGAACAGGCCAGCCGGGAACCCATCGCCGTGATCGGCATCGGCTGCCGCTTCCCTGGAGACGTCGACAGCCCACAGGCCTTCTGGCAGCTGCTCAGCCAGGGTATCGATGCAATCAGCGAGGTGCCCGCAGACCGCTGGGATCTCGACGAATACTATGACCCTGATCCGGAAGCGCCGGGGAAAATTTACACGCGCTACGGTGGTTTTATCCGCGATGCCGGGCATTTTGACCCGCATTTCTTCGGCATCTCGCCGCGTGAAGCGCGCAGCATGGATCCCCAGCAGCGGCTGCTCCTGGAAGTTGCCTGGGAAGCACTGGAGAACGCCGGCCAGTCGCCGGATAAGCTTTCAGGCAGTCAGACCGGTGTTTTTGTCGGCGTGACCTTCAACGATTATGTGCAGGTGCAGAGCCAGCTCAACTCGCCCGAGCGTTGGGGACCATACCGCATAACCGGCGGGCTGCTGAACAGCATCGCCGGGCGGGTATCTTATACGCTTGGCTTTCACGGCCCGGCGCTGGTGGTCGATACCGCCTGCTCTTCTTCCCTGGTGGCCGTGCACCTGGCCGTGCAGAGTCTGCTCAACGGCGATGCGGACATGGCGCTGGCGGCAGGCGTCAACCTGCTGCTCTCGCCCGATATCAGCATCAGCGCCTGCCGTTCGAACATGCTCGCTCCTGACGGACGCTGCAAGACCTTCGATGCGCGCGCTGACGGATTTATCCGCAGCGACGGCTGTGGTGTGCTGGTGTTGAAACGCCTGTCCGACGCGCTGGCTCACGGTGACCGGGTTCTGGCCGTTATCCGTGGAAGTGCATCCAATCACGACGGGTTCAGCAGTGGGTTCACCGTCCCCAGCCGCCAGGCCCAGGAGGCTGTCATCCGCCGGGCGCTCGAAAAAGCGCGCGTCACCCCGGACCTGATCGGCTATGTAGAAGCGCACGGCACCGGCACATCTCTGGGCGACCCGATCGAGGTGCGCGCGCTGGCGGGCGTGTTTGGTCCCGGCCGGCCGGCGGACCGGCCTCTGCTCCTGGGCTCTGTAAAAACGAATATGGGGCACTGCGAAGCCGCCGCCGGTGTGGCCGGCCTGATCAAAGTTGTCCTCTCGCTGTATCACCGCCAGATCCCGCCTCACCTGCACTTTCAATCCCCCAACCCGTTCATCCCCTGGGATGAAATGCCCCTGGAAGTTCCTACCCGCCTGATGCCCTGGGAGCCCATCGAAGGCCGCTGGCTTGCAGGCGTAAGCTCTTTCGGCGTCAGCGGCATCAATGCACATGTGATCGTCGAAGCAGCGCCGCAGGTCGATCCGCCACCGCAGGCTGAGGAGAACACCCTTCACGTCCTGAGCCTCTCCGCGAAAACCGAGCGGGCCCTGCAGGAATTAGCGGCAAGATACCGGTCGGTGCTTGAAAAATCCCAGGACCTGGAGCCAGCCGATATTTGCTTCACCGCCGGCGCTGGACGGGCTCACTTTACCCACCGCCTGGCCGTTACCGGGGAGACGCGCGACGAGCTCCTGCAGGGTCTGGCGGCCTGGAGCGAAGCGCGCCCGGCGTCAAATGTCTTCAGTGGACAGAATCTGGAACAGCAGCCGCCCAGGGTCGCTTTTCTATTCAGCGGTCACGGCGCACAGTACCCCGGCATGGGTTCCAGCCTGTACCGGTCACAGGCTGTCTTTCGCCAGGCAGTGGATGAATGTGCCCAGGCCTTCCAGCCCTACCTGGAAAAACCCCTGCTGGAGGTCATGTACCCGCAGACGGACGAGGTGCCGCCGGAATTTTCGGGGATGCAGTATACCCAGGCGGCGCTGTTTACGCTCGAGTACGCCCTGAGCCGCCTGTGGCGCTCCTGGGGCGTTGAGCCGGCTGCAGTTGCTGGCCACAGCATCGGAGAATATGCCGCCGCCTGCGCAGCAGGGATCCTGAACCTACCGGATGCGGTCAAACTGGTGGCCGCGCGTGGGCGGTTGATGGACAGCCTGCCTGAGGCAGGCGCTATGGCGGTGGTATTCGCCGCCGAAGAGCAGGTCGCGCAGATCCTGACAAAGGTGGAGGGCAAAATCTCCATCGCGGTGATCAATGGGCCCGACAATATCGTCATCTCCGGTGAACGCCAGGCGGTTGCCGCTGCCCGGGATATTCTGTCTGCAGAGGGTATCCGTTCACGTCTGCTGGACGTCGCCCAGGCTTCTCATTCGCCGCTGGTGGAGCCGGTCCTGGATGAGTTTGAACGCACAGCCGCAGGCATTTCCTACGGCCTCCCCCAGGTGGATTATGTCTCCTGCCTGACGGGTGACCGCATCAACGGGGATGCCGCCTCCAACCCTGGTTACTGGCGGCGCCATCTGCGCCAGACGGTGCGCTTCGCGGCCGCCGTACAACGGCTGCACGAACTGGGCTGCACGATCTTTATTGAAATTGGCCCGACGCCAACTTTGATCAGCCTGGGAAAGCGCTGCCTGCCGGAAGATGCAGGCCTGTGGCTGCCATCCATCAAAAAAGAGCGCGACGACCGGGAGCAGATCATGCTCAGCCTGGCCGGCCTGTATGCCCGGGGTGGCTCCATTGATTGGGAACGTGTATATGAGGGCCAGCCCAGGCAGCGAGTGGAACTGCCCACATATCCCTTCCAGCGCCAGCGCTACTGGGTGCAGGCCGGTCCGCACAGCAGCCGGAACCGGATAACGGGCAGCGCCCATCCTCTGGCCGGCCAGCGGCTGCCGACTGCCGGAAAGGAGATCATCTATGAATCTTTCATTTCCCTTGAAGCCATACCTTTCCTGGCGGATCATCATGTTCACGGAAATGCTGTCTTACCAGCAGCAGCATTTGTGGAGATGGCAGCCCGGGTCGTCCGAGAGGCGCTGCACCTGGAAAGGCAGCCGGTCCTGGAAGACATCGTCTTCCTGGAGCCGCTGGTAATTCCTGCCGAAGGCGAGCTGTGCCTGCAGTCTGTCGTAAGTACCCAGGCAGATGGTCAGATGCTGCTCGATATCTTCAGCCAGGCGGAGGAGCCGGTGAAATGGAAGCGTCACCTGAGCGCGCGTCTGGTCCTCACCACTGAACCAGATGCGCAGGGTGGCGCTTCCCTGGCTCACCTGCGGGAAAGCTGCCCCCGGGAAATCCCGGTGCCCGATTTTTACCAGGAACTGCAGGGACGCGGGCTGGTCTTTGGACCGGCGTTCCGGGGTCTGGCCAGGCTGTACACCAGCACCGATGAAGCCCTGGGAGAGGTCATCCGGCCGGCGTCGCTGCCAGCCGACAGTGGAACATATTTCCTGCACCCGGCGCTGTTCGACGCCGGGCTGCAGGCTGCCGCAGCCCTTCTCCCCGCCGGTGAGCAGGCCTATCTGCCCTTCGAAATGGGCAGGGTGCGGCTTTACCGGCCGCTGCCCGGCCATTTCTGGTCGCATGTGCGCCGGGTGAATGACAGCCAGGGCAGTTCTCTACGTGTGGATGTTCGCCTGCTGGATGAAAACGAGGCGGTGCTGGCTGAAATATCGGGGCTGACCCTGATGAAAGCCCGCTTCGAAGGCGGACCCACAGACCTGGATGACAGCCTGTACCAGGTGACGTGGAAACCTGTGCAGATCCTCTCCGAAGCGCAGCCGCCCGTCCACTGGAGCGCGGAGATCGCGGAGCATCTGCAGCAGAAGCTGGCAGAGATCAGCCGCGATCCGCAGTACAGCGTCTACCAGCAGCAGGCTGTGCCGCGCCTGGATGAACTGTGCGCGGCCCATATCCAGAACGCCCTGCTCGACCTGGGCTGGGATCTGCAGCCCGGTGATCAATTTACGCTGGAGCAAGTAGGTGACCGGCTGCAGGCAGACAGCCGGCACCGTAAACTGCTCAACCGGCTGCTGGAGATCCTGTGCGAGGATGGCCTGCTGCTGCGCCATGATTCCACCTGGGAGGTACGTCTACCGCTGCAGCGCCAGGATGCATCCGCACTGGCCGAAGTCCTGGTTCACGAACACCCGGATAGTGAGCCGGAAGTCGTCCTGGTGCAGCGCTTCGGCGAGCATCTGGCCCAGGGCCTGCGCGGCGCGGCCAATCCGCTGGACCTGCTCTTCCCGGGCGGGTCACTGGAGGATGCCAGCCGGCTCTACCGCGACGCACCTTTCACACGCGGTTTCAATCTGCTGGCCGGTGAGGTGGTTCAGGCGCTGCTGAAATCCAACGGCAGCGGACGCTCCCCACGCATCCTGGAGATTGGCGCCGGGACAGGGGGGACAACGGAACATGTTCTGGCAGCCCTGGGCGACGCCCCTGTGGACTACACGTTCACAGACATCTCGCTCCTGTTCCTCAATCAGGCGCAGCGCAGGTTCAGGGGCCGCTCCGGGATGCAGTTCAAAAAGCTCGATATTGAAATATCCCCTCAGGAACAGGGATTTGCAGCAGGACAGTACGACCTGGTCCTGGCATCCAACGTACTGCATGCCACCCGTGATTTACGCACAACCCTGCGGCATGTACACGAGCTGCTGGCGCCGCAAGGGATGCTGGTGCTGGTGGAAGGCATTCAAAAACAGCGCTTCGCCGACCTGATCGTGGGACTGACAGAGGGGTGGTGGCTCTTCAGCGACCTGGACCTGCGCCCCGATTACCCGCTTATCTCCGCCCAACAGTGGGTGGATCTGCTCGCCAGTGAAGGTTTTTCTCAGCCGCTGGCACTCTCCGGTAAGCAGGTGCTGTCCAACCAGGCTGTGCTGGTAGCGCAGGCGCCCGGAGCACCTGTCGAACTGCCGGCCGGCCGCTGGCTGATCTTTGGCGACCATGCAGGCCTGGGAGAAGAGCTGCACCGGCAGATACAGAACCGGGCAGGCACCGCCGTACTGGCGCTGGCCGGAGAATCCTACCAGTCAATCGACGAAAATACGTACAGCATTGACCCCTGTGCAGCGGAGGACTTCGCCCGCCTGCTTCAGGAAGCGGCTTCCGGAGAACTCTCCGGAGTGGTGTATCTGTGGGGGCTGGATCACAGCGAGCCGTCCCTTTTCCAGGAAAGGGCGGCGGGCGGACTGCTGCACCTCACTCAGGCGCTGGCCCGCAGTGGACGGCAGCTGCCTCAGGGGCTGTGGCTGATCACGCCGGGAGTACATGCCATCCCCTCTGCTGGTGGCCGGCTGGGAGCAGCTCCCGATGCCGCCACCCTGTGGGGTCTGGGAAAAGTGATCTCTCAGGAGCACCCTGAGCTGAACCCTCGCCTGCTGGATCTGGATCCCGCCGCTCCTGTCGGCGATCAGGCGGCGAGCCTGGCTGCTGCCCTCCTGGGGAGCAGCAGCGAAGACCAGCTTGCCCTGCGCAGCGGGCACTGGTTTGCCCCTCGCCTGGAGAGGCTGCAGCGCGACAACAGCCCTGCGCAGCTGGAAAAAACACTGCCGGCAGCCTACCGGATCGCGCCTTCAGAACGCGGCGCGCTGGAGGAGCTGACCTTCGAGCCCCTGAACCGCAGCGCTCCCGGCCCTAGAGAAGTGGAGATCCAGGTGCAGGCCAGCGGGCTGGGCTTTCGCGATGTGCTCATCGCGCTGGACATGTACCCCGGTGAGCGCACCTTGGGCAGTGAATGCAGCGGCGTGATCAGCGCTGTCGGGCCGGGTGTGACCGGCCTGCAGCCCGGCGATGAAGTGTTCGCCATGGCGCCCGGGTGCTTCGCTTCTCATGTCGTCACCCCAGCCGCCTTTGTCTGCCGTAAGCCGGCACATTTGAGCATGGCTGAAGCCGCGGCGCTGCCCTCAGCCTTTCTGACCGCCATCTACGCCCTCCAGCACCTGGGAAAGCTGCAGGCCGGAGAACGGGTGCTCATTCACGCCGCGGCCGGCGGTGTCGGTCAGGCTGCGCTGCAGATTGCCCTAAATGCGGGGGCCGAGGTGTTTGCCACTGCCGGATCCCCACAGAAGCGAGCCCTGTTGAAATCGCTCGGCGCGCACCATGTATTCGATTCGCGCTCCCTCGATTTTGCCGGGCAGATCCTCGAGCTGACCGGCGGACAGGGTGTGGATCTGGTCCTCAATTCGCTTTCAGATGAATTTATAACCGCCAGCGTGGACGTGCTGGCGAAAAATGGGCGCTTTATCGAGATCGGTAAGCGCGGCATCTGGAGCACCGAGCGCTTTGCACAGGTCCGGCCAGAGGCCGTCTATCATGTGGTCGACCTGCTTCAGACCGCGCGCCAGGATCCGGAACAGATCGCGGTGATGTTCCAGGAACTGCTGGCTGCCCTGCAGGAAGGCAAGCTGCGCCCCCTGCCGCTGCGCATATTCCCGGTTAAGAACGCCCTGGAAGCATTCCGCACCATGGCGCAGGCCCGGCACACCGGCAAGCTTGTCCTGGTACACGACCCCGAGCTGGCACGCCCGCGCCTGCGCCCCGACGCCACTTACCTGATCACCGGTGGTATGGGCGGGCTGGGGCTGGAGGTCGCCCGCTGGCTGGTACAGCAGGGCGCCCGTCACCTGGTGCTGGCCGGCCGCAGCGCTCCCTCCCCTCAGGCGCAGGCCGTGATCCAGGAACTGGAGCAGGCCGGAGCTCACGTGCGCGCGGTTCAGGCGGACGCCGCATCAAAGGATGATCTGCGCCGCCTGGTGGCCGAAATTGAGGCCGGGCCAGCCCCGCTGCGAGGCGTCTTCCACGCTGCCGGCGCGCTTGACGACGGCGTGCTGGTTCAGCAGAACTGGTCGCGCTTCGCGCGCGTGTTCGCTCCCAAAGTGGACGGCGGCTGGAACCTGCACCAGGCCACCCTGCACCTGCCGCTGGACTTTTTCGTGATTTTCTCATCGGTGGTTTCCCTGCTGGGATCTCCCGGGCAGGGCAATCATGTGGCAGCCAGCGCCTACCTGGACGCCCTGGCCCATTACCGCCGTGCGCAGGGCCTGCCGGTGCTGTGCATCGATTGGGGACCGTGGGAGCGCGTTGGGGCAGCTGCGGGTGAAAAGCTCAGCGCACACCTGCAGGAGCGCGGCCTGAGGCACATGTCGCCCGAACAGGGGATCGAGCTGCTGGCCCGCCTGATGGGCTTTGACTCCTTCCCCGCCCCTGCCGCGGTGCAGGTCGGCGCAGTGCAGGTAGACTGGGAACAGTTCGCCCGGCAGTTCGAGCCACACCCGGCGCCTGCAGTTTTCTCGGATCTGATCGCCGAAGCGCGTACCCGGCAGGCGGCCCGGAGCTCACCGGACGGGCGCGGTACAGCCGGTCCTTCAACCGCCGAACCGGACTTGATGGAACAACTGCGCCTCGCCCCATCCAGCAAACGCACCAGCCTGATGCGCGCCTATGTGCACGAGAAGATCCTGAAAGTCCTGGACCTGGACCCTGCCTTTGTGCTCAACCCCAACCAGCCGCTGCTGGAGCTGGGCCTGGACTCGCTGATGGCCGTTGAACTGCGCAATTTACTGGCTTCGGGGCTGAAGTTGAGCAGCCCGCTGCCGGCCACACTGGTTTTTGATTACACCACGCCGGAAGCACTGGCGCAGTACCTGCTCAGGCAGGCATTTCCCGAATCAGATGGAAAAGCCGAAGAGCCGCAGGGGGATGATGCAGCCGGTGCCGCAGTGCAGGCACTGGACGACCTCACCGACGAGGAGGCTGAAGCGCTCCTGCTCGCCGAATTGAACGCCCTGAACCGGGACAAACAGGAAGGGTAACCTGCTGCTTATGACCACAATACCGACCGCTGGCCAGAGCAACGAAACGACTGAACTCTCGCCCGTCAAGCGCGCCCTGCTGGAAGTGCGCCAGATGCGCGCCCGTCTCGAAGCGTTTGAACAGGAACGCAAAGAGCCGATTGCCGTGATTGGCGTTGGCTGCCGCTTCCCGGGCGGCGTGCAAAATACGCAGGACCTCTGGCAGCTTCTCGTTAATGGTGTCGACGCAATCCGCGAGGTGCCACCCGAACGCTGGGATGTGGACGCGTTTTATGATTCCGACCCGCAGGCTGCGGGAAAAATGTACACGCGCTGGGGCGGTTTTCTGGACGGGATCGACCAGTTCGACCCGCAGTTTTTCAACCTCTCACCGCGTGAGGCAGAGGACCTGGATCCCCAGCAGCGGCTGCTGCTGGAGGTGACCTGGGAAGCCCTGGAAAACGCCGGGCAGGCCCCCGACCGGCTGGCGGGCAGCGCCACCGGAGTTTTCATCGGCATCTCTACCAACGATTACTTCCACCTGCTCAGCCAGAGCGAGCCCGAAGAAATCGGCGTCTACATGGTCACGGGCACCACACACAGCATCGCTTCGGGCCGCATTTCATACCTGCTCGGCCTGCAGGGACCGAGCATCTCGCTCGATACCGCCTGCTCATCTTCACTGACCGCCGTCCACCTGGCCGTTCAGAGCCTGCGCAGCGGAGAATGCCGGATGGCCATCGCCGGGGGCGTCAACATCATCCTGATGCCAGAAATGCTGATCAACTTCTCCCGGGCGCGCATGATCTCCCCGGACGGACGCTGCAAGACATTTGATGCCCGCGCGGATGGTTTTGTGCGCTCGGAAGGCTGCGGAATCGTGGTGCTCAAGCGCCTCTCCGACGCGCTGGCAAACCGCGACCCCATCCTGGCCGTGATCCGCGGCTCAGCCGCCAATCAGGACGGGCGCAGTACCGGCCTGACAGCCCCCAACGGTCTGGCTCAGGAGGCCGTTATCCGGGCTGCCCTGGCCAGCGGAGGGATCCAGCCCGCACAGGTTGCGTACGTTGAAACGCACGGCACCGGCACGGCCCTGGGCGACCCGATTGAAGTCCAGGCGCTGGCTGCCGTACTCGGCGAGGGCCGTTCTGCGCAGCACCGCCTGCAGATCGGGTCATTAAAGACCAATATGGGCCATATGGAATCGGCGGCAGGGATCGGCGGGCTGATCAAGGCCATTCTGGTGCTGCAGAACCGGGAGATACCGCCTCACCTGCACCTGAAAGAGCCCAACCCCTACATCCCCTGGGAGCGCCTGCCCATCGACGTGCCCACACGCCGCACGCCCCTGCAGCCCATCGACGGGCGCTACATTGCCGGGGTGAGTTCGTTCGGCTTCAGCGGCACGAACGTGCATGTCGTGCTTGAAGCGGCGCCCGAGCGCCAGGAGGAACCCCCGACCGTCGAGCGCTCGCTGCATCTGTTGACCCTCTCGGCCCGGCAGCCGGCCGCGCTGAACGACCTGGTCCGGCGATACGCTGCGCTGCTGCCGGCCAGCGCGCAGCGCTTCACCGATATTTGCTACACGGCGAACGCCGGGCGCGCTCATTACGAGCACCGTATGGCCGTGCTGGCCGCATCCTCGGCAGAAGCCGGAGAAAAACTTCAGACCCTACTGGAAGGACGTGAGGTAGACGGGCTCATTAGCGGCCAGATCCAGGACAGCTACCAGCCGGAGGTGACCTTCCTCTTCACCGGCCACGGAGCCCAGTACCCGGGAATGGGGCGCGAGCTGTTCGACACCCACCCCGTTTTACGCCAGGCCCTGCAGGCGTGCGATGAGATCGCCAGCCCCGAGCTGGGCTGCTCACTCCTTTCGGTGCTCTACGACCCCGATCAAAGCGCCCTCCTGGAGCAGATGACCTTCGCCCAGCCGGCCCTGTTTGCTCTGGAGTATGCGCTTGCGAAGCTGTGGGAATCCTGGGGGATCAAGCCTTCCCTGGTGATGGGGCACAGCGTGGGCGAGTATGCGGCCGCCTGCATTGCTGGAGCATTCCCGCTCGAAGACGGCATGCGGCTGGTGCTGACTCGCGGTCGGCTGATGGATGCCCTCCCCGAAAAAGGGGAAATGGCTGCCGTATTCGCCGATGAGGAGACCGTCGCTGAAATCATCGCACCGTTTTCTGCCGCCGTCTCGATCGCGGTCATCAACGGACCGCACAACACGGTCATTTCCGGTTCCAGTGCCGCCGTGCAGCAGGCTGTTGAGGCGCTGCGGGCCCGGCGCATCCGCTCCCAGCGCCTGGCCGTCTCCCAGGCCGCCCACTCCCCGCTGCTGGACCCCATTCTGGATGAATTTGAGGCCACAGCGGCCGGCATTCGTTACGGCGAACTGCACACGGGGTTGGTCTCCTGCACAACCGGCGAACTGGTATCTGCAACAGACGTGCAGTCTGCAGCTTACTGGCGCCGCCACCTGCGCCAGCCGGTACGCTTCGCTCGCGCGATGCAAACTCTGTACGCACAGGGGCAGCGCATCTTTGTAGAAATTGGTCCAGAACCCGTGCTGCTGGCCCTGGGGCGCCGCGCACTGTCGGAAGAAGCGCAGGAGAGCACTGTCCTCTGGCTGCCCTCGCTGCGCAAGGGCTGGGGCGACACTCAGCAGATGCTCGAGAGCCTGGCAGAGCTGTACGTCCACGGGGTGAACGTGGACTGGGAGGGCTTCGACAGGCCTTATACCCGTCAAAGGGTAGCGCTGCCCACCTACCCCTGGCAGCGGCAGCGGTACTGGTCGGCGCAGGTGGAACGGGCACAAAAAGGCGCGCCGGCAGTCTCTCTCTGGGAGCGGGTTATTGCCGCCGGAAGGGGCCAGGAGGAAAGCGGGCCGCTCGACCTGGGCCTGCACACTTACCCGCAAAAATGGGACGATCTGGAGCGCATCAGTACTGCCTACATCCGTCGTGCGCTGCAGGAGCTGGGCGCCTTTTCCCAGGCCGGTGAAACCCACACGGCTGCCAGCCTGGTCTCTCAATACAGGATCCTTCCAGCTTACGAAAAGCTGATGCAGCGCTGGCTGGAGCGCCTGGCGCGCAGCGGCGTTCTGCGCCGGGAGGGGGATGCTTTCACCTGTCTGCAGCCCCTCAGCGGCCCGCTGCCACAGGCACTGGAAGCCGGAATCCCGGCCTCGCTGCAGGACCTCCCCTGGCTGGCAGATTATGTCAAGCGCTCGGGTGAGCGCCTTCCGGCGCTGCTCACCGGCTCCGAAAGCCCGCTGGAGATCCTCTTCCCGGGCGGCTCATTTGAAACCGCCAGATACCTGTATGAGAAATGGCCGCTGGTTGGCTACTTTAACGGGATCCTGCGGACCCTCGTCCAGGCGATCGTGGCACAGACGCCTGACCGGCGCCAGATCCGCGTCCTGGAGGCAGGCGCTGGCTCTGGGGGTACAACATCGGCTCTGCTGCCTGTGCTGCCGGTAGAGCGTACATCCTACCTGTTTACGGATGTATCCGAGCTGTTTTTAGAGCGGGCCAGGGATAAATTCCAGAGCTATCCCTTCCTGCGCTACGGCCTGCTCAACCTGGAGAAAGACCCACTGGAACAGGGGCTGACTCCTGGCAGCTTCGATTTGATCATCGCCGCCAACGTGCTGCACGCCACCCGCGACATTCCCCAGACGCTCGCCTTCCTGCGGGCACTGCTGGCACCCGGTGGGCTGCTGCTGGCGTTTGAAGTCACCGAGCCCCTGGCCTGGTACGACGTGACCACAGCGCTGATCGAGGGCTGGGAGCGCTTTGAGGACGGCCTGCGTCTCGATTCGCCTCTGCTGTCTGCGGATCAATGGCTGCAGGTCCTGCAGTCCGCCGGCTTCCAGAACAGCACGGTATTCCCGCAGCCTGGCGCCGCTGCGGAAATCCTGGGATGTCACATCCTGGCAGCCCAGACGCCGCTCTCCACAGACGGGCAGGCTGCCTTCCAGCACACCGCTGCCGGCGAGGCCCAGTTCACCACGGCGCCAGAGGGGAATGGTCGTCCGGCTCAGGACCAGCGTGAAGAGGAGCGCCGGGCATTCCTCACCGCCCTGCAGGAAGCATCTGTCGACGAGCGCCGCGAGATGCTCATCGATTATGTGCGCCAGCATCTGGTCCGCCTGCTGCGCATGCGCGACGGACAGCGCCCTAACCGCCGCCAGCGCCTGATGGACCTGGGCGTAGATTCGCTGATGGCCGTGGAATTGAAGAGCCGTCTGCAGACCGGCCTGGATCTGAAAACGCCGCTGCCTTCCACCCTGATCTTCGATTACCCGACCGTCGAAGCGGTGGCCGTTTTTCTTGAAAAAGCGCTGGTTGAGGCCGGTACCCTGGTGGAAGAGCGCACATCTGCGCCTCAACCTGAATCCGCACCTCAGCCTGAAGCGGTGGACGAAAGTATGCTGGACGATCTCTCAGCAGAAGAAATTGAAGAACTGCTGATGAAAAAACTGAAAGATCTCAAAGGATAACGGGATGGAACCTGCCTCCAGGGAATCAACCAGCCTGTCGGCATTGAAACAGGCTTACATCGCCATAGAAAAACTGCAGAAGCGTGTCGAAACGCTCGAAGGGGCTCAGCGTGAGCCCATCGCGGTGATTGGTATGGGCTGCCGTTTCCCCGGTGGCGTGAAGGATGCCGAAAGCTACTGGGAGCTGCTCAAGAACGGCGTGGACGCCATCCGCGAAGTCCCCCCTGACCGCTGGGACATCGACCGTTACTACGACCCCGACCCGGAGGCGTCGGGCAAAATGTCCACCCGCTGGGGTGGGTTCATCGAGGGAATAGACCGCTTCGATCCCCAGCTATTCGGAATTTCACCCCGCGAAGCCAACAGCCTCGACCCGCAGCAGCGCCTGCTGCTGGAAGTGGCCTGGGAGGCGCTGGAAAACGCCGGCCTGCCTCCCGACCGGCTCTCAGGCAGTTCGACCGGTGTGTTCGTGGGTATTGTCAACAGCGATTACGCCCAGCTGCAGCTTGCCGGAGGCGGCATCGCACGCATCGATACTTATTACGGCTCGGGCACAGGGCACAGCCTGGCCTCCGGCCGCCTTTCTTACGTCTTTGGTTTTCAGGGGCCGAGCATCTCGCTCGACACCGCCTGCTCCTCTTCCCTGGTCGCTGTGCATCTCGCCGTACAGAGCCTGCGGGCAGGCGAGTGCCGCATGGCACTGGCCGGTGGGGTGAACGCCATCATCACGCCCGAGGCCTCGATCGCCCTTTCCAAATACCATTTCATGGCTCCCGACGGGCGCTGCAAAGCGTTCGATGCCCGTGCCGACGGATTTGTTCGCGGCGAAGGCTGCGGCCTGGTAGTGCTCAAGCGGCTCAGCGATGCTCTGGCCGATGGCGATCCCATTCTGGGGCTGATTTTAGGCTCTGCTGTTGACCAGGATGGCGCCAGCAGCGGGCTGACCGCGCCGAACGGCCCTGCCCAGGAGAGTGTGGTCCGCCAGGCGCTCTCCAACGCCGGAGTGCAGCCGGGTGAAGTGGGTTATATCGAGGCCCACGGCACCGGCACATCCCTCGGAGATCCCATTGAGGTCCAGGCGCTGGGCAGTATCTTCAAAGAGTCGCACCAGCCCACACAGCCGGTGTATATCGGCTCGGTGAAATCAAATCTGGGGCATCTGGAATCGGCTGCCGGCATCGCCGGGCTGATCAAGGCTCTGCTGGTCCTGCAGCACGGTGAGATCCCGCCAAGCCTGCATTTCCAGACCCCCAACCCACACATCCCCTGGGAAAACCTGCCGCTGCGCGTGCCCACCACGGTAATCCCCTGGCGTCCCGCCGGACGACGGGTGGCTGGGGTGAGCTCTTTTGGCTTCAGCGGGACGAACGCCCATGTGGTGCTGGCCGGTCCGCCGGAGCGGGAGCCCGCCGCAGATGCTCCAGAGCGTCCTTTCCACCTGCTGACCCTCTCCGCCCAGAACCAGTCGGCACTCAAGGAGCTGGCCGGCCGCTACCAGGGTTACCTGGCCGCTCATCCGGAAATTTCTCTGGGGGATGTCAGCCGCACAACGCACCAGGGGCGGGCGCACCTGAGTCACCGCCTGGCAGTCATCGCACAGAGCGCGCAGCAGGCTGGCGAGCAGCTCAGGCGCTTCCAGGAATCCGCGCAGGAAGGGCCGCTGGCCGGTCCCGTACGCACGACAGACCGCCCCAAAATCGCCTTCCTGTTCACCGGGCAGGGCTCCCAGTATCCCGGCATGGGCCGCCAGCTTTATGATTTGTTCCCCGTTTTTCGCTCCGCTCTGGACCGCTGCGCCGCCCTGCTGCAGCCCTACCTGGAACGCCCGCTGCTTGCGGTCATGTTCGGCGAGGACCCGGAAGCGGCTGCATGCCTGGACAACACCGCATACACCCAGCCGGCTTTGTTCGCCCTGGAGTACGCACTGTGTGAATTGTGGCGCTCCTGGGGCATTACACCGGCGGCGGTGGCCGGGCACAGCGTTGGAGAATTCGCTGCCGCCTGTGCAGCCGGGGTGTTCAGCCTGGAGGACGGGCTGGCGTTCATCGCCCGGCGCGGGCAGCTGATCGCCTCGCTGCCCGCCGGGGGCGCGATGGCCGCTGTGTTTACTGGCCCGGAACAGGTGGAGAGCGTCCTGCAGCCCTACAGCGACCGGCTGAGCATTGCGGCGCTCAACGGCCCTGAGAACACGGTCATCTCCGGCGATGGGGAAGCCCTGCAGGAGGTGCTCGACAGCTTCAAAGCGCAGGGCATTTCGTTCCGGCGCCTGCCGGTATCGCACGCCTTCCACTCACCGTTGATGGATCCGGTCCTGGATGATTTCGCCCGTATTGCTTCCGGCATTCCCGCTCAGGCGCCGCGCCTGCCGCTGATCTCCAACCTGACCGGCCAGGCATTCAGCCGGACCGCTGCTCCAGAGCCTGCATACTGGGTCGATCATGTGCGCCGGCCGGTGCGCTTCAATGAGATGATGCACACGCTGAAACAGCTCGGCTGTGAGGTGTTTATTGAAATCGGCCCCGCGCCGGTACTCACCGGCATGGGACAGCGCTGTCTGCCGGAACACCTGGGGCCCTGGCTGCCATCTCTGCGCAAGGGGCAGCCTGATCTGCAGGTGATGCTGAACACCCTGGGCGCACTCTATGTGTACGGCGCCCCGGTTGACTGGGATGGTTTTCACCGCGACGAAGCGGCGCGCCCGCGCCTGTCGGGCCTGCCTAACTACCCGTTCCAGCGCAAACGCTACTGGATCCCGGCCGCCCCACGTCAGATGCAGTCAGCAGCCGTCGAAATGGCTGGCCCGCTCCTGGGCGCCCCTCTACGCTCCGCCCTGCAAACGCGCCAGTACGAACTCGTGTGCCAGGCGCAGGACTTTCCGTTCCTGCGCGACCATATCGTGAACGGCGAGGTGATTTTGCCCGCAGCTGCCTATTTCGAGCTGGCGCTGGAGGCCGCACTGGATTTCTTTGGCGCCGGGCAGCACGCCCTGGAAGATATCGTGCTCCTTAAGCCCATGCGCTTTACCGGGGATGAAACGCGCATTATTCAAACCATCCTGGAGCCCGAAGCGCAGGGCCAGGTTGAATTCAAAATCTTCAGCGCCCGCTCCGGTGAAGAACGAGACGGGTGGCAGCTCCATGTTACGGGAAAAATACTGGCAGGTGGCGCAAAGCCTGCTGCGCCGGCCCTGGACCCAGAATCGGTCTCAGCCGGTGCACAGGCAGTTGACCCTGATGAGCATTTCGCCGCCCTGAACCGGCGCGGTATCCAGCCCGGGGAGAGCCTGCAGGGGCTGCAGAAAATCTACCGCCGCACCGGTGAAGCGCTGGGCCTGATCGAACTGCCGGATGGCGCAGCAGGCGAGGCCTCATACCAGATCTCACCGGCGCTGCTTGACGCCTGCCTGCAGCTCGTGGAACAGGCCTTACCCGCGGACCAATCCCCTGGCCAGGCGTTCCTGCCCGCTGCGGTAGACCGCTGTGAGGTTTACAGCGCCCCCGGCCCACGCGCCTGGGGACGTGTGGTGCTCAGAGATCAAAAAGGAACAGGCACCCTGAGCGCAGATCTCTGGGTGCTGGAAGAAAGCGGCCGCGTCCATGTCCAAATCGAAGGACTGCATCTGCGGCGAGCCGCACAACTCACCCACAGTCTCGGGTCGGGTGACGATTTCGCAGACTGGATGGTGCACTTCGAATGGCGCCCGCAGGTAGAAAATGAACTGTCCCTACCGGCGCTGGCTGCCGCCGCTCAGGAAGCGTTTGCACCCCTCAGCGACCAGTTCGGTCTGCAGACTCACCACGCGGTCATCGCAGACCTGAACCGCATATGCCGCGCCTACATCCTGGCTGCTTTTGACCGGCTGGGTATGGACTGGAACGCGAAAAAAGGCTTCACGACCGAATCACTGGCCGGCCGTTTGGGTATCGCCAGCCGGCACAGGCGCCTGTTTGCCCGCCTGCTAGCTATCCTGTCCGAAGCAGGTTACCTGGAAAGCACAGACAATGGCTGGCGTGTACGTGAAGCGCCGGCACCGGAAGCGCTGCAGGCAGATGTACAGGGGTTGAAAGCCCGCTTCACGTCGCTCCCACCCCAGGTGGCTCTGGTCGAACACTGCGGCCCGGCTCTGGCCGGGGTACTGACCGGCGAAATCGATCCCCTGCAGCTGCTGTTCCCGGGCGGATCCACGGAAATTGTTGAACCGCTCTATCACGGGACGCCGGAAGCGGAGGTCTTCAACCAGCTTGTGGCCGCAGCGGTACAGGGTGTCCTTGAGCAGCGTGAAGCCCGGCAGGGGCTGCGCATCCTGGAGATCGGGGCCGGCACTGGCGGCACGGCGCGCGCCGTGCTGCCGCTCCTGCCGCAGCAGACGACGCATTATTACTTTACCGATATCTCACCAGCGTTCCTCTTGCAGGCGCGCGAGAAATTCAGCGCCTACGATTTTGTCACCTACCGACCACTGGACATCGAGCAGGACCCGCAGGCGCAGGGCTTCGAAGCGCACAGCTTTGACCTGATCATCGCCGCCAACGTTTTGCACGCCACCCGCGATCTGGGTATTACCCTGCAGCACGTGAACCAGCTTCTGGCCCCTGGCGGCCTGCTGCTGCTGCTGGAGCCCACCGCGCCAGACGCCTGGGTCGATCTGACCTTCGGGCTGACAGACGGCTGGTGGCGCTACAGCGATGAAGACCTGCGCCAGGCTTACCCGCTCCTCGCACCGCCGGCCTGGGTGGAACTGCTGGACAAAAGTGGTTTCAGCCCGGTACAGGTCGTGCCGGACGCATCGGACCACACCCATGAGGTGCTTATCCTGGCCCGGAAACAGGAGCGCACGGCTTCAGGAAACTGGCTGATTTTCGCCGACCGGGGTGGAGTCGGGCAGCAGGTCGCCGCTGAACTGCGCGCGATAGGGAATAACTGCCAGGTGGTATATGCGGACCACGCGGGATCCCGGGATGGAGAGAGCCTCTCCATCCCTGTGGACGATCCACAGGCTTACGTCCGCCTGGTGCAGGAGGCCGGCTCCCTGAGTGGAGTGATCCACCTGTGGAACCTGGATGCAGATCCTGCGGATGAGCCTGCCTCGCCGTCCAACGGTTCGCTGCTCCGCGACCTGCAGCCCGGAACGGGCAGCCTGCTGCACCTGGTGCAGGCCTTAGGCGCAGCCTCCAGCACCCCCCGCCTGTGGGTCGCTACCCGCAGCGCGCAGCCAGTAGAGCCCGGCGTCACCAGACGGTTGAGCCCGCTGCAGGCGCCGGTCTGGGGTCTGGGAAAGGTCATCCATCTCGAACACCCCGAGTACCGCTGCACCCTGGTCGACCTGGACCCGGAGAGCGAGGCTATTGTTCAGGCGCAGAACCTGGTGGACGCAGTTCGCAAAAACGATCCAGAAACGCTGCTGGCATACCGGGGCAGCCGCAGGTTTACGGCGCGCCTGACATCGCTGCCCCTCGCCGCCTCGCTGGATGACCCGCAACCGGTCCAGCTACAGACCGGCACCAGCGGCGTGCTGGACGACCTGCATCTGGTCCCTGCGCAGCGCCGCCCGCCGGCCGCCGGGGAAGTCGAGATCCGCGTACTGGCGACCGGCCTGAACTTCCGTGACGTGCTCAATGCCCTGTCGATGCGCGACGATCCCGATCCCCTGGGGAGCGAGTGCGCCGGCCGCATCACCGCTGTCGGCCCCGGCGTAGAAGGGTTCTCCGTGGGTGATGAGGTCATTGCCGTGGTGACCGGCGGCTTCGCCAGCTACGTGAACGTTCCGGCCCGGTTTGTCGCTCCTCTTCCGGCAGGCATCAGCTTCGCACAGGCGGCCACCCTGCCAATGACATTCATGACCGCCGCTTATGCGCTGCAGCGCAGTGCTCGCATCAGAGCAGGCCAGCGCGTGCTGATCCACGCTGCCGCCGGAGGTGTGGGGCAGGCCGCCGTGCAGATTGCCCTGCAGGCCGGGGCAGAGGTGTTCGCCACGGCTGGAAGCCCGGAAAAGCGCGACTTCCTGCGGGCCCAGGGCGTGCAGCATGTCTATAACTCGCGCTCCCTGGACTTTGCCCGGGCAATCATGGAACAGACGGGCGGGCAGGGAGTCGATATCGTGCTCAATTCTCTCGCCGGAGACTTCATCCCGGCCAGCGTATCGGTCCTGGCTGAGGATGGCTGCTTCCTGGAGATCGGCAAAAAAGAAATCTGGACGCAGGAGCAGTTCAGCGCTGCAAAACCGCATGCCGATTACCGGGTAATTGATCTGGCCACCCTGATGGCGAACGACCCGGATGCGGTGCAGGAGCTGTTCTTTGATGTACTTGGGCAGCTCGCGGACGGAAAGATCACCCCCCTGCCCCTGCACACCTTCCCCCTGGAGAAGATTTCCGAGGCCTTCCGTTTTATGTCCCAGGCCCGGCACATTGGCAAAATTGTACTCACGCAGGGAGATGAGGCCGCACACAGGCGCAGGCCGCGCTCTACGATCCTGCGACCGGACGCCGAAGGGACATACCTGATCACCGGCGGGCTTTCCGGCCTGGGGCTGCTGGTCGCCCAACGCATGGTGGCTTCCGGAGCGCGCTCCCTGGTGCTGGTCGGGCGCAGCGATCCCGGCCCTGCAGTGCAGACGGCCCTGGAAGAAATGCAGGCTGCCGGCGCTGAAGTGCGGGTGGCGCGCTGTGATATCTCCCAGCCGCAGCAGGTGCGTGCCCTTCTGGACGATATCAGGGCCAGTATGCCGCCGCTGCGCGGGGTTATCCACTCCGCCGGGGTCCTGGATGACGGCGCGCTGCTGCGCCAGTCCTGGGAACGCTTTGAAACCGTCCTGGCGCCAAAAGTGGACGGCGCCTGGCTGCTGCACACGCTCACTGCAGGGTCAGACCTGGACTTCTTCGTGCTCTTCTCCTCCACCGCGGCTCTGCTGGGCTCGCCCGGCCAGGGCAACCATGCCGCAGCCAATGCCTTCCTCGACGCCCTGGCCCATTACCGGCGGGCTCAAGGGCTTCCGGGGACGAGCATTAACTGGGGCGTATGGGCGGAAATTGGTTCGGCGGCTGAGCGCAGCGTGGCTGAACGGGTCGAAGGTCAGGGCATTGGCGTCATTTTGCCCGAGCAGGGCCTGCATATTCTGGAAAAAATCGTCGCAGACGGAGTGGTCCAGGCTGGTGTGCTGCCGGCCGATTGGGCGCAGTATCTGCGCAGCTATCCGAATGGTTCTCCGCCGGCCTGGCTTTCTGAAATGGGTGTGAGAGCGAACCGCGCCTCCACTGGCCGGCAGCCCCGGTCTCATCCGGAGGCCGGTCCACGACCGGAACGCGAGCAGTCCTTCCGCCAGCGCCTGCAGGCGGCCCCGGCCCACCGGAAGTACGAACTGCTGCAGGCCTTCGTCAGCGAACAGGCGGTGCATGTACTCGGGATGGACTCGCCGGATGAACTGGACCTGGGGAAGCCGCTGAATGAAATGGGCCTGGATTCTCTCATGGCCGTCGAACTGCGCAACCGGCTGGGGAAGGGTCTGCAGCTTGAGCGCCCCTTGCCCGCCACCCTGGTGTTCGACTACCCAACAGTGAAGGCGATAACCGATTATCTGGCCGGCCTGGTGCTCACACCGGAGCAGCCGCAGCCCCAACCGGTTGAAACAGTGCAGGAAGGCGGGGATGATCTGATCGCCGCCATTGAAAACATGTCTGAAGAAGAAATTGAACGCTTATTTATGGATCAAATGCGGGGTCAATCATGAACGATTTCCTGGAGCGCATCAGCAGCCTGGATCCTAAACGACTGGCGCTGCTGGCCGCACAGCTGCAGCAAAGGCTGGAAACCCTGGAAGGGCAGAAAAGCGAGCCAATCGCCATTATCGGTATGGGCTGCCGCTTCCCGGGCGGTGCGGATTCGCCGCAGGCTTTCTGGGATCTCCTGCGAAACGGGGTGGATGCCATCCGTGAGACGCCGCCGGAAAAATGGGATAACCAGGTCCTGTATGACCCCGATCCTGAGGCACCCGGACGGATCTCCACACGCTGGGGTGGTTTCCTGGACAACCTGGACCAGTTCGACCCGACCTTTTTCGGCATCTCTCCCCGCGAAGCTGCCAACCTGGACCCCCAGCAGCGTCTCCTGCTTGAGGTTACATGGGAAGCGCTGGAAAACGCCGGGCACTCTCCCGAAAAGTTGATGGGCAGCCAGACCGGGGTATTCGTGGGAATCTCCGGAAGCGATTACTTACAGCTTCTGGTGAACGCCGGACAGGCAAATATCGATGCTTATATGGCGTCGGGGAACGCCCACAGCATTGCCTCCGGCCGGCTTTCCTATTTCCTGGGGACGACCGGGCCCAGCCTGTCCATCGATACTGCCTGCTCTTCTTCGCTGGTCGCCATTCATACGGCGGTGCAAAGCCTGCGCAATGGCGAATGTGATCTGGCCCTGGCCGGCGGGGTGAACGTAATCCTGGCACCGGAGACCAGCATTGCCCTCTCCAAATCACAGATGCTGGCCGCCGACGGGCGCTGCAAAACTTTTGACGCCCGCGCCGACGGCTTCGTACGCGGCGAAGGCTGCGGGATGATCGTGCTCAAGCGCCTGTCCGACGCCCTGCAGAACGGCGACCGGATCCTGGCCGTGATCCGCGGTACAGCGGTCAACCAGGATGGGCGCAGCAATGGGCTCACCGCGCCGAACGGCCCTTCACAGGAAGCCGTTATCCGGGCTGCGCTGCGAAACGCCGGCGTGCAGCAGGAACAGATTTCGTACGTCGAAACCCACGGCACCGGCACATCCCTGGGCGACCCGATTGAAGTGCAGGCCCTGGGCTCTGTTCTGTGCCAGAAGCGCAGCACCCCGCTGATGCTGGGCTCGGTAAAAACCAACGTGGGACACCTGGAATCGGCCGCGGGCGTCGCCGGGCTGATTAAAACCGTCCTGGCCCTGCAGCACGGCGAGATTCCACCTCACCTGCACCTGCAGGAGCGCAATCCTTACATCCCCTGGGAGGATTATCCGGCGATCGAGATCCCCACGCGGCTCACCTCCTGGGAGGTACCCGGCGGGAAACGTCTGGCTGGCGTTAGCTCCTTTGGGTTCAGCGGCACCAACGCCCATGTGATCCTGGAGGAAGCGCCGCAGATTGAGAAAACACCGGATGCTGACGAACCGCTTTACCAGATTTTGCCTCTGTCGGCGCGCAGCGAAACAGCCCTGAAGGAACTGGCAGAGCGCTATCAACATCACCTGACCCAATCGGATGACGCGCTGGCCGATATCAACTTCACAGCCAGCACCGGGCGGGCTCACTTTCACTACCGCCTGGCCGCAGTGGCCAGCAGCAAAGGGGACCTGGCTGAAAAACTTGCCGCTTTCGTGCGGGGAGAAAAATCGGCCGGGCTGCACAGCGGCAGAGCCGGCAGCCGGCCGCCCAAAGTGGCCTTCCTGTTCACCGGTCAGGGTGCGCAGTACTCCGGCATGGGCCGCCAGTTATATGAAACCCAGCCCGTCTTCCGCGCCGCGCTGGATCGCTGTGCGGAGCTGCTGCAGCCGCACCTCGACCGGCCGCTGGCAGATCTGCTGTTCGATGATCGTGAAGCCGACCGCCTCAACGAAACCCTGTACACCCAGCCTGCCCTGTTCGCGATCGAGTACGCTCTCGCTGAGCTGTGGAAGTCCTGGGGAATCGTTCCATCGGCAGTCATGGGGCACAGCATCGGTGAATTTGCGGCCGCCTGCGCAGCCGGAGTGTTCAGCCTGGAGGCGGCCGTAGAACTGGTAGCGGCGCGCGGCCGGTTGATGAACAGCCTGCCCGCCGGAGGCCGCATGGCGGCCGTATTCGCTAGCGCAGAACAGCTCGCTCCCCACCTGCAGTCCTATGCCGGACGGCTTTCGATTGCCGCACTGAACGGCCCTCAGAACACCGTGATCTCCGGCGAAGGCGCTGCCCTGGAGCAGCTGGTCGCCGGTCTGGAGCGGCTGGGCATCCGTGCCCGCTACCTGACCGTCTCACACGCATTCCATTCACCATTGATGGACCCCATTCTGCCGGCCTTTGAACAGGTGGCTGCCGGGGTCAAGCTTCAGGATCCACAGGTTGAGATCATCTCCAACCTGACCGGCCTGCCGGCAGCCCCGGGCGAGATGACGCGGCCCGATTATTGGAGCCGGCACATCCGCCAGCCCGTACAATTTGCCGCCTCTATTCAGATGCTCTACGAGCAGGGGTACCGGGTATTCGTGGAAATCGGTCCGCAGCCCATCCTTCTGGGTATGGGCCGGAACTGCCTGCCCGAGACGGACTGCACCTGGCTGCCTTCTCTGCGCTCCGGACAGGACGACCAGCGCCAGCTGCTGGACAGCCTCGCCGCGCTGTACACCCTGGGTGTGGAGATCGACTGGGAAGGCTTTTACCGCCCACAAGCCGCTCAGCGGCGGCGGGTGGCGCTCCCCACCTACCCCTTCCAGCGCGAAAGATACTGGTTTACACCCGGCGCAGCGGCCCAATTTACAGCCGGCGCATTCGTGGAGCATGCGAGCGAACACCCGCTGCTCGGCTGGCGCCTGCGGGCAGCTGCGGTGCAGGAGACCATTTACGAAAACCAGATCAGCCCGGAATCGCATCCTTTCCTGAACGATCATCTTATCCAGGGCGAAGGGCTGTTCCCCTCCCCGGGATACATTGAAATGGCCTGCGCGGCTGCGCGCCGGGAGGATCCATCCGGCTCCTTCGCCCTTACCGACCTGCTCATCCAGGAGCCGCTGCTCCTGCAAACCGGCCAGCAGCGCATTGTCCAGCTGGTGCTCAAGCCAGAACAGGGCGGTCATTCTTTCGGTGTATACAGCCGGCAGGGCCGCGACTGGCATCTGCACAGCAGCGGAAAGATCATCCCCCTGAATTCGGGGACTTCGAAAGCCCCGGAAAAGCTGGAAGCCATCCGCGCGCGCTGCAGCGAGGAAATGGAAGCTGCAGCAGTATACGACCGCCTGCGCGCGCTGGGGCTGGAGTTCGGACCGGCCTTCCAGGGGCTTACCCGGGTCTTCCGCCGCGATGGCGAGGCGCTGGGACGCGTGATCACACCGCAGGTGATCGAACAGGAAGCGCAGGCCTGTGATGCACTGCATCCAGCCGTGCTGGATGCCTGTCTGCACCTGATGGTCGCCGCTCTGCCAGATGCTGCCCGCGGTCTGGAACATCCCTTCCTGCTGATCGGCGTGGACCGCCTGGTCTTCCACCGCCGGCCAGAGGCGGCGTTCTGGAGCCATATCCAGATTACATCCGGAGATACCCTTTCCAACCCGAACGGTAAAGAGGTCTTCACGGCGAGCATGAACCTTTATGACGATGCCGGAGACCTGCTGGCTGAGTTCAGCGGTATGCAGATGAAGCGTGCCGTCCCAGGAGCGCTGTCGCGCTTCGGACTGCAGTCCCTGCGCGAGCTTCTTTATGATGTGCGCTGGGAGGCACAGAGCGGTGAAGAAAAACCGGCGCTCGCCCTGCCGCTGGAGCAGGTTCGCTCCCAGACCCAGCCAGAAATCATCGCTCTGGGTGAAGAATTCAGGATTGACCAGTACGACACGGCTCTGCCCGAACTTGACCGTGTTTGCGCCGGTTTTATCGTCCGGGCGTTCGAGAAGCTGGGATTCCAACTGCTGCCCGAGCGGCGCTTTTCTACCGGCGAGGCACAGGAGGCCATGAAAATTGCACCTCGCTTCCGCCGTTTGCTGGAAAGGATGCTGCAGATTCTGGCCGAGGACGGCGTCCTGGAACGCGCAGACACGGACTGGGTGGTGCGCCGCACACCGGATTATCCGGATCCGGTTGAAAGTGCACAGGATTTACTCGCCCGCTATCCCGATTTAGAGGGCGAGCTAAAGATGACCCTGCGCTGCGCGCAGTCTCTGGACGGCGTGCTGCGCGAGCAGGTGGATCCCCTGCAGCTTCTCTTCCCCGGCGGCTCCCTGGAAGACAGTGAAAAGCTGTACCAGGAATCGCCTTCGGCGCGCTTCTATAACACTCTGCTGGCGCGAGCGATCTCCACCCTGGTGGCAGACCTGCCCCCCGGCCGGAAGCTGCGTGTCCTGGAGGTCGGCGCCGGCACCGGTGGGACGACCGCCCACGTGCTCCCCGCGCTGCCGCCCGATCGCTGTGAGTACGTGTTCACCGATATTTCACCGCTGTTCACTGCTCGTGCGCGCGAGAAATTCAGCGCCTTCCCCTTCGTCGAATACCGCATCCTGGATACTTCCAGAGACCCTGCCGCACAGGGCCTGGAGGGGAGGCAGTTCGACCTGATCATCGCGGCCAACGTGCTGCACGCCACCCCATCCATCCGCGAATCGCTCGCCAACGTTCAGCGGCTGCTGGCGCCCGGCGGGCTGCTGGCCCTGCTGGAGGCCACCCGGCCGCAGCGTTTCGGCGACCTCACTGTGGGTCTGACCGACGGCTGGTGGGCCTTCAGCGACTACGATCTACGCCCCGATTATGCCCTGCTCACGCAGGTGCGCTGGCAGCAGGTGCTGGAGGAGAGCGGATTCACAGAAGTCACTTTCTTCCCCGGCGAAGGCGAACCGCTGCTGTTCGACCAGCAGGCCCTGATCCTCAGCCGGAACCCTCGCCAGGCACGTAAGACAGCCCACACGGGATCCTGGTTGATCCTGCAGGACGGGCAGGGCCTGGGCCAGGAGCTGTCCGCTGCGCTGGAAGCGGAGGGGGCACGCTGCTGGGCGGCTGTTCCAGGGAACAGCTTCGCTGTCACCGGGCCGCGTCTCTTCACACTCAACCCGGCTGAGCCGCAGGATTTCAAACAGGCCCTCGCCCATATGCAGGCGGAAAGCAAGGATCTGCAGGGTGTGATCTTCCTGTGGGCCCTGGATGCGCTGCAGGAGCCGGGCCTGAGCACGGCCGCCCTGGAAGAAAGCCAGCTCACCATAACCGGGGGTTTACTGCACCTGGTTCAGGCGCTGGAAGGGACGGCCTGGGCTGAACTGCCCTCCCTGTTGGTGGTCACCCGGGGAGCGCAGGCGGTGGCAGATGATGAACAGACCGCGGCCGGGGAAACACTCCACCCACTGCAGGCTCCTGTCTGGGGCCTGGGACATGTGATCGCCCTGGAGCACCCGGAGCTGCGCTGCGTACGCATTGACCTGGATCCCGAAAAGCCGGCTGCAGAACAGTGTGCTGACCTGGCCGCAGAGATCTGGCGAACACCGTCTGCCGAAGACCAGATCGCTTTCCGTGCCGGCATGCGCCGTGTACGCCGCCTTGCACATACACCCATCCAGGATCACACCGGCCAGCCCTTCCCGCTGCATCCCGATGCCAGCTACCTGATCACCGGCGGCCTGGGCGGACTGGGGCTCGAGGTGGCACGCTGGATGGCCGAACGCGGCGCCGGACACCTGGTTCTGCTGGGCCGCCGTGCGCCCTCGCCCACTGCCCAGGAAGCCATCCGCAGGATCGAACAGGCCGGCGCACGGGTGATCACCCTGCAGGCCGACGTTTCGAATCTGGATCAACTGGCTGGTGCGCTGCAGGAAATCGAAAGCAGTATGCCCCCGCTGAGGGGTGTGATCCACGCCGCCGGCGTGCTCGACGATGGGGTGCTGCTGCAGCAGAACTGGGAACGCTTCCGGTATGTGATGGCGCCCAAAGTTACCGGCGCCTGGAACCTGCACTGCCTGACGCAGGACAGAACGCTGGACTTCATGATCTTTTTCTCCTCTGGCGCATCCCTGGTCGGTTCTGCCGGGCAGGGCAACCATGCCGCGGCGAACGCTTTCCTGGATATGCTGGCGTACTATCGCACCGCCCAGGGCCTGCCGACGATCAGCATCAACTGGGGGGCCTGGGCTGAGATCGGCGCAGCAGCCGAGCGCAAGATGGAAGCAGGCACTTTCTCCCCGCAGGAAGGTCTGCAGGCCCTCGAATGGGGTTTCCACCGTGATGAGCACGGTCTCCCCCGGCGTATCCAGTATGCCGTGCTCTCCATTGACCTGGAGCGCTTCCAGGGCCAGCACCCACCCCTGTACGCAAACCTGCAGCGCCGGGAACGCCAGGTGAAAAAACCCGAACGGGGAGCGCAGAAAACGCACGAACCCGGTTTTCTGGAGCAGCTGCAGGCTACCCCTGCACGGCAGCGCAGTAACTTCTTAACTGCCCGGGTACGTGAGCTCTGCAGCCAGGTGCTGGGGATCAGCCCGGCGGCGAAGATCGATCCGTTCCTGCCGCTGAGCGATTACGGGCTGGATTCCCTGATGGCTGTCGACCTGCGCAACCGCCTGGGGAACCTGATCGAGCAGACGCTTCCCGCCACGCTGCTTTTTGAATACCCGACGGTAAAGGAACTGTCCGATTTCATCGCCGGCAGGCTGCCCGGTTTTGCTGCACCGGAAGAGCAGGCGCCAGCCCAGGTAAAACAGGCGGCCGGTGCAGATGAAAGCCCATCCAGCATAGATGATCTTTCAGAAGATGAGATTGCCGCCCTGCTGGTGAAGAAACTATCGAGCATAAATGGGAGGACTCAATGAGCTCCGATGGTAAGTCCACCGATTACCAGTCGCTGTTGAAGCATGCTTATACCACGCTGGAAGAGATGCAGAGCCGGCTGCAAAAAATGGAAAACGCAAGCCGGGAACCCATCGCCGTTGTCGGCGTGGCATGCCGCTTCCCCAACGACGCAAACTCGCCTGAAGCCTTCTGGGATCTGCTCCTGAATGGCGTTGACGCGATCACGGAAGTGCCACCCGACCGGTGGGACGTGGACGCATATTACGATCCCGACCCCGACAAACCCGGAAAAACCTACACTCGCTGGGGATCTTTCCTGAAGAATGTGGATCTTTTCGACGCCGACTTTTTCCGCATCTCGCCGCGTGAAGCGGTTGGCATGGACCCCAAACAGCGCCTGCTGCTGGAGGTGGCCTGGGAAGCGCTCGAAAATGCCGGACTGGCATCGAAGGATATCATCGGCAGCCTGACCGGGGTTTTCGTTGGGATCTCTTCCCACGATTACCTGTACATGCGGGCGCGAGCCAATGATCCGGCATCGCTGGACGCTTATTTCAGCACAGGCGTCTCCGAATCGGTGACCGCCGGCCGGATTTCTTACTTCATGGACCTGCGCGGCCCGAACCTGTCTCTCGATACCGCCTGCTCATCCTCCCTGGTCGCTGCCCATCTGGCCTGTCAGAGCCTGCGCCTGAGGGAATGCGACATGGCGCTGGCGGGAGGCGCCAACGTGCTGCTGACGCCGGAAGGTACGATCACCATCTCCCGTGCTCGCATGGTCTCCTTCGACGGCCGCTGCAAGACCTTTGATGCATCTGCCGATGGTTATGTGCGCGGCGAGGGCTGCGGGGTTGTGGTGCTCAAGCGCCTTTCCGACGCTCTGGCAAACGGAGACCGGGTGCTGGCAGTGATCCTGGGTTCTGCGGCTAACCAGGATGGGCGCAGCAACGGCCTCACCGCTCCAAACGGCCTGTCACAGGAAGCGGTCATCCGTGCTGCGCTGGAGAACGCCGGCGTTCGACCGGGAGAAGTGGGCTATGTAGAAGCCCACGGGACCGGTACTTCTCTGGGAGACCCGATCGAGCTGCGCGCCCTCCAGGCCGTATACGGACGGGAGCACACCAAAGAATCGCCTCTGTACGTCGGTTCGGTGAAGACAAATATCGGGCATACCGAAGGCGCCGCGGGCGTGGCCGGGTTGATCAAACTGGTGCTCAGCCTGCATAACAAAGTGATCCCCCCACACCTGCACTTCCGCGAGCCCAACCCGCTGTTTCCCTGGGAACAATCGGCGATCGAGGTCCCTACGACGCCGGTCGAATGGGAGGTGCCAGCCGGTTCACGCCGCATCGGCGGCCTGAGCTCCTTCGGCTTCAGCGGCACTAACGTACACATGATCGTCGCCGAAGCGCCCCAGCCGGAACCGGTGGTGATCGAAAAAGAGCGTCCATACCACCTGCTGGTGCTTTCGGCTAAGAAAGAATCCGCTCTGAAAGATCTGGCCAGGGCTTACAGCACCTTCCTGCCATCTCACCCGGATCTTTCCTTTGCGGACATATGCTTTACCGCCGGTGCAGGACGAACGCATTTCGCCGAGCGGCTGGCGCTGACAGCGCGCAGTTCCGAAGAGGCCCAGGCGCTGCTGGAAAGCTGGCTGTCCGGGGACACACCCTCTGGCCTGCTGCGCGGGACCGCTTTCAGCGAGTCTGCGCCCGAAGCCGCCTTCCTGTTCACCGGTCAGGGTTCGCAGTACACCGGTATGGGGCGCCAGCTTTACGAATCACAGCCTGTTTTCCGCAAGACGCTGGAGCAGTGCGATGAGATCCTGCGCCCCCTGCTGGGACGCCCGCTGCTGGACGTTCTTTACCCGCAGGACGAGGCCAGTGCGGCATGGATCGACCAGACGGCTTACACCCAGCCGGCGCTGTTTGCCGTTGAATATGCCCTGGCGCAGCTCTGGGCATCCTGGGGCATCGAGCCGGGAGTGGTGATGGGACACAGTGTTGGCGAATATGTGGCCGCCTGCCTGGCAGGCATTTTCAGCCTGGAGGACGGGCTGCGCCTCATTGCCGCCCGCGGCCGGCTGATGCAGTCGCTGCCCGCCGGTGGAGCCATGGCCGCCGTGTTCAGCACCGAGGAAATCGTGCGGGAGGCCGTTGCTCCCTTCCAGGATGTGATCTCCATCGCCGCGATCAACGGCCCGGAGAACATCGTTATCTCGGGCGACGGGCAGACCGTACAGAAGGTGCTGAACGGCCTGGCGGAAAAGGGGATCCGCTCCAAACAGCTGGTCGTCTCCCACGCCTTCCATTCGCCGCTTATGGATCCGATCCTGGAGGATTTCGCTGCCATCGCAGCCTCGATCACGTACCACGAACCCCAGATCCCGCTGATTTCCAATGTGACCGGCCGCCTGGTCACCGGAAGCGAGATGTCGAATCCGGAATACTGGCAGCAGCATCTGCGCGCGCCTGTTCAATTCGACCGCTCGATGAAAGCCCTGTATGAGCACGGATACCGCCTGTTCCTGGAGATCGGCCCCCAGCCGACCCTGCTGGGAATGGGACGCCGCTGCCTGCCGGACAGCGAAGGGATCTGGCTGCCCTCCCTGCGCTCCGGCCGGGATGACTGGCAGCAGATGCTCGAGAGCCTTGCAGGGCTTTACACCGCTGGCATGGAAATTGACTGGGCATCTTTCGACCGGGATTACCCCCGCCGGCGCGTGCCCCTGCCCACGTATCCATTCCAGCGTGAGCGCTTCTGGCTGAACCTGGCCGTAAAACCCGGCCGCGCCTCCCGGGCTCGCGAGCAGAGCGTACACACCCTGCTGGACCGGCGCCTGCGCTCCCCGCTGATCAACGGTACCCTGTATGAATCTGAATTTTCGGTCAGCGACCCGGCCTACTTAACCGATCACCGCTTCTTTGGAACCCCGCTGTTCCCTGCGACCGGTTACCTGGAGATGGCCCTGGTGGCCGCTGTCGATGCCTTTGGCGCCAGCAGCCTGGCCCTCGAAGAGGTCAGCATCCAGGAAGCCCTGGTGCTGCCGGAAGACAAAACCACCACCGTGCAGGTGGCCATCTCACCCCTGGCGGGCGGGCAGGCCGATTTCCAGATTTTCAGCCTGGAAGAGAATGCCGGCGATGCCTGGAAGCTGCATACGAGCGGCAAAATCCGCCTCGACACAGGCGGCGAACAGGAGCAGCGCCTGAACCTGGATGAAATCCGCAGCCGCTGCACGCAGGCCGTAGACCCGGCTGCATACTACCAGCAGATCACCGAACTGGGTGCCGAATATGGCCCCACCTTCCGGGGCGTGGTTGAGCTGTGGCGCGGCGATGGAGAAGCGCTGGGCCGTCTGCTGCTGCCTGAGCAGGTCCGAACCAGTGCGGGCGATTACTTCATCCACCCGGCCCTGCTCGACGCGGCCATGCAAATTTTGGGCGCAGCCTTCCCACAGGGTGATGATGAGCAGGCTTCTTCCAATGTGTATGTTCCCGTAGGTTTTGAACAGTACCGCTTATTCCAGCCCGGGCAGGAAGGGGCCTGGGCACAGGCTGTGCTGCGCGGCGCCCTCCCGGGAGACGCTTTCACTGCAGATCTGGTCCTCTTGAATGAAAGCGGCGAACCGGTTTCCCGCATCAGCGGCCTGCAGATACGCAAAGTCCGCCGCGCCGATATCTGGCGCATGGTACAGCGGCGCTTTGACGAGTGGCTGTACGCAGTGGAGTGGCAGCCGAAGCAGCCTGTGCAGCTCGACAGCCAGCCAGACCTCAGTGGAAAGTGGCTGCTGTTCACTCCCCCGGGAGAAACGGACAGCCGCCTGGCGCAGGCCGTTCATGAAGCCGGAGGGAAGTGCATCACCGTCCAGCCCGGGAATGAATACCGCTCTACCGGACCCGATTCCTGGCAGATCAACCCCGACTGCAGCGAAGATTTCCAGCGCCTGCTGGCTGAGGTATTCGGCGACAGCCTGGCAGATTACCGCGGCACCTGCTATCTATGGAGCCTGGAGGACAGTGGTCCGCTTGCGCTGGATAAGATCACCACGGAGCTGGAGCGCAGCGGGAAAGGCTTTCTCCATCTGATCCAGGCGCTAAGCGCCCGCTTTGAAAAAGAACTACCTCCGGATGGAGCCCGCCTCTGGCTGGTGACGCGCGGCGCGCAGCCGGTCAACAATACGGCTGTTAACCTGTCCCAGTCTCCGCTGTGGGGGCTGGCCAGCACCGCCGCTGCAGAACATCCGGAACTGCGCTGCACTCGCCTGGATCTGGATCTGCTGGCGGCCCCTGAGCACGCACAACTCGTAGTACGCGAACTGGCGCAGGCCGGCGATGAGGATATGATCGCCTGGCGCGGGCCGGAGCGCTACGTGGCGCGCTTTGTTCACCTGTCCCGCAAGGGGACACGCGTGGAACCCCCTGCGAACGAACCCTTCGAACTCGACCTGCCTGAGCACGGCATCCTCGATAACATCCGCCTGCGCCCGATGACACGCCCCAGCCCGGGGCCTGGTGAAGTGGAAGTGCGGGTGCGGGCAACCGGCCTGAATTTCCGCGATGTGCTCAACGCGCTGGGGATGTACCCGGGTCCAGCGGGGCCGATCGGTACAGAATGCGCCGGAGTGGTTGTCCGCACTGGCGAGGGGGTTACCGCCTTCGCTCCGGGGGATGAAGTCATTGCCCTTGGAAAAGGCGCTTTCAAGAGCCACATCATCGCAGATGAAAATCTGGTGTTCCCCAAACCGCCAGACCTCACCTTTGCCCGTGCGGCGTCGATTCCGATCGCCTTCCTGACGGCGTACTACGGCCTGCACGACCTGGCCAGAATCCGCCCCGGTGACCGGGTGCTCATCCACGCCGCTGCCGGCGGCGTCGGGCTGGCCGCCGTGCAGTTAGCGCAGCGGGCAGGAGCGATCGTCTTCGGAACGGCCGGCAGCCCGGAGAAACGGGCTTTCCTGCGCTCGCTGGGTGTGGAATATGTGATGAGTTCCCGCACCCTCGATTTCGCCGATCAGGTGATGCAGTACACCGATGGACAGGGCGTAGACATTGTGCTCAACGCTCTGGCGGATGAGTTTATCCCCAAGAGCCTGTCGGTGCTGGCCGACGGTGGACGCTTCCTGGAGATCGGCAAGCGCGGCATCTGGGATCACCGCCAGGTGAGAGACTTCAACCCCACACTGGAGTATTACCCCTACGATCTCACCGAGAAGCTGCTGGAGGACCCGGATTACGCCCGGGACACCATGGCAAAGCTGATGCCTGAGTTTGCAGCAGGCCAGTTGAAACCCCTGCCGCTGCATGTGTTCGATATCCAGGAGGTGATCGAAGCCTTCCGCTTTATGGCTCAGGCCAGGCATACCGGCAAGATTGTGGTCACACAGGATGAAGACCTGGACGGCGGTTCTGTGGTAAGGGAAGACGGCTCCTACCTGATCACCGGCGGCCTGGGCGGCCTGGGCCTCGCCATTGCCGGCGGCCTGATCCAGCGCGGCGCCCGACACCTGGTTCTGATGGGCCGCAGCGCACCTTCGCAGACTGCTCAGGGTTTAATAGATGAGTGGGAAAACACCGGAGCTCATGTCCTGACATGGCAGGGGGACGTCTCAAGGGAGACCGATGTGGCTGCAGTGCTGGCCGAAATCGAAGCGAACATGCCGCCCCTGCGCGGTGTCATCCACGCTGCCGGCGTGCTCGACGATGGCGTGCTGCGCCAGCAGTCCTGGCCGCGCTTTGAGAAAGTGTTTGCACCCAAGATCCACGGTGCATGGCACCTGCACAACCTCACGCAGAGGCTGCCGCTGGACTTCTTCGTCCTGTTCTCGTCCATGGCGCCGGTGTTGAGCAACAGCGGTCAGGGGAACTATGCCGCTGCCAACGCCTTCTTAGACGCCCTCGCACACTACCGCCGGGCACAGGGGCTGCCCGCCACAAGCATTAACTGGGGCCCCTGGTCTGAGGTCGGGATGGCCGCGGCCCAGCAGGACCGCGAACGCCAGCGCTGGAGTGCCACCGGGGTCACCCTGATCGCGCCCGATGAAGGAGTGCAGGTCTTCGAGCGCCTGCTGATGAAGAAGCACACCCAGGTGAGCGTGTACCCCATGGACTGGCAAAAGCTCGCTGCGCAGGTCAGCGCAAACGAGGCAGCCCCCATCCTGCGTGAGATGCTGCAGCAGGCGGCTGTCCGCGAAGAATCCGGCGGCGCGGCTGCCGGTTCTCAGATCCTGCAGATGCTGAACGAGGCCGCTCCGGATGAACGCTATGAACTGCTCCTCGAACATATACGTGAACAGGTGACGCGTGTGCTGGGTCTGCCAGCTTCCTACAGTGTTGATCCCCAGCGCGGGCTGACCGACCTGGGAATGGATTCGCTCATGACGGTCGAACTGAGCAACCGCTTGAAGAACAGCCTTGGCAAACCTCTGCCCACCACGCTGGCGTTTGAATATCCGACCGCGGCTGCTCTGACCGAATATCTGTTAAACGAGGTGCTGTCCCTGGATACAGCTCCAGAGCCGCAGACTGCCGGAGAAACTGGCAGCCGCCAGATCGATGAAATCGCGGCGGAAGTGGAGCAGATGAGCGATGATGAAATCGAGGCGACCTTGCTGCAGGAGCTGGACGATATTGGCTTCTGAGCACCAGGGGAGGTTTTGATGAAACAACCCGTGAAAGCAGGGCTGCGGCTTGCCCTGCTGGCATTTCTGTTTGCGGTGATTTTTCTTTTCGTCAACGGAGGCAGTATCCGCTTTCCGCAGGCCAAGGAGAGCGAAAGGCCTTTACCGCCGCCGCGCTCCTCAGCCGAAGCAGCCGCACCCACCCGGCAGGCCACGCCTGTGGATACGCCTGTGGGACAACCCCGGCCGATTATTGGCATCGGGATCATGGGCGACAGTAATTCCGACGAGTATCAGGCAGATGACAGCCGGGGCGGCAACTTCAGACAGTACACCCTCAACTGGGTGGAGCAGCTCGCCCGGGCGCGCAACCTGAATTTTGGACCCTGGGGCGAGTGGGGAGAACCGCGCCGCAGCGGCTATAAGTACAACTGGGCGCGCAGCGGCGCATCCACCGGCAGCTTCATCAAGCAGGGCCAGCATACCGGCCTGGCTGAACAGGTCGCCAACGGTGAAGTATCGCACGTCATTGTCTATATCGGCGGTGCAGACTTCCACCTGGAACGCGGCACCTATGCCGAAATCTATGACGGCACCCTGGATGACCGCGCCGTACAGCGCAAAATTGATCGCATTATCGAAAACCTGACCCTGGCCGTAGATACAGTCCTGGAAGCCGGGGACGTGCAGATGGTACTGGTCAACTTCCTCGACCGCGGGCAGTCTCTGGAGGCAATGCAGCGCTTTCCAAATGAGGCCGGGCGCGAACGTGTCTCCCGGGCCATACAGGAGACCAATGAGCGCGTGCGGTTGATGGCCGAGGAACGCGGCATTGTTGTGGTGGACATGAATGTCTTTGTGGAAAAAACGCTCCAGCGCATGGAGGGCGATCGTTACCTGAATGTAGGAGGTGAACTAATCAATATTGTTGAAAAAGGCAACGACCCGCGCTATCTGCAGCTCAGAGACCGCTCCGGTCATATGGGCACCGTAATTTCTGGCCTGCTGGCCAACGCCATCCTGGTTGAGCCCTTTAACCAGGCTTTTGGATACGATATTGAACCTTTAAGTGATCTGGAAATTCTGCAGCTTGCAGGGCTGCGCTAAACGGATCTGAATAACCGGAAATAAGCAGGATCGAAGCTGACTTTGATTAAGTCAAGGAAATGCGGTCGATTCATCACAGCATCGAAGTGGAGGAAAACGATGATGCATAATACTCACCGCAGAGGGCAGCAGTTCGTCAGAGCCCTGCATCTGCTGCTCTGTATCAGCCTGACCCTGTCCATACTGGCGCTGCCGGTCAGCAAGGCATCCGCCCAGGCGGGCGATCTCATCATATATGGGGCCAATGGATACGATATCAACACGATTGTAGAAATCAACCTGACCCAGAACAGCTCTCGGGTGGTTGGGAACCTCCTCTTCGGCACGCAGGCTATCGAACAGGATCCCGTCACTGGCGTGGTGTATTACTACGAGTGGCAAAAGACCGCTGACGAGTTTGCCTACTGGGACCCGGCGACCGGAACCAACACGGAAATCACCGTCTATATCCCATCTCCCAAGATTTACGCCAAGCGCATGGCCTTCCATCCTGACGGTACGCTGTATCTCATGGACAACAACGACCGTCTGTACACGATCAACCCGCAGACCGGCGCCCTGACCCTGCTGGGTAAGATCAACGGCCTGGAAAATGGAACCCTGGGTGCAACCGGAGACATGGCGTTTGCTCCCGATGGCACGCTCTATGTGGCCACCTACCAGAGCCTTTACAGCGTGAATATCCCCTCCCGCAGCGCGACGCTGCTCTACAGCGGGATGATTGGCGGGTCAGGTGTTGTGGTGTGGAGCGGCCTGGCTTACTGCAACGGTATGCTCTACGGTTCCAGTCTGGAGGAGAGCGTCGGGGGGTCAAACATCTACCGCATCAACCCGCAGACCGGGCAGACAGAGTTCCTCTTCGCCAGCGCCGCGATCCTCAACGACCTGACGAGCTGTGCGGCGACCAGCACCCCGCCCGCCAACCTGCCGCCGCAGGCTGTGAACGATGCTTATAACACCACCGCAGGCGTTCCGCTGCAGGTCAATGCTCCCGGCGTGCTGGGCAACGATTCGGATCCTGATAACGACGGATTGACCGCAGTGCTGGCCACCCCTCCGGCCAACGGTGATCTTTCCTTCCAGGCTAACGGAGCCTTTACCTACACACCCAACCCGGGCTTTAGCGGCGTCGACAGCTTCACGTATTATGCTTCTGACGGCGAACTGGGCAGCCAGCTGGCCACGGTCACCATTACGGTTGCTCCCCCTGCACCGGTCAACCAGCCGCCGCAGGCTGTGAACGATGCCTACAGCACCACCGCAGGCGTTCCGCTGCAGGTCAATGCTCCCGGCGTGCTGGGTAACGATTCCGATCCTGATAACGACGGATTGACCGCAGTGCTGGTTTCCGGACCGGCAAACGGGCAGCTCAACCTCTCCGCCAACGGCGCCTTCACCTACTCACCGAACCCCGGTTTCAGCGGCGTCGACAGTTTCACCTACCAGGCCTTCGACGGAGAGCTTTCCAGCAACACTGCCACGGTCACCATTACGGTTGCTCCCCCTGCACCGGCCAACCAGCCGCCGCAGGCTGTGAACGACGCCTATCAGACCGACGCGGGTGCGCCTCTGAACGTCAGCGCTCCGGGCGTACTGGGCAACGATTCGGATCCTGATAACGACGGATTGACCGCAGTGCTGGTTTCCGGACCAGCGAACGGTCAGCTCAACCTCTCCGCCAGCGGCGCCTTCACCTACACACCCAACCCCGGCTTCAGCGGCGTCGACAGTTTCACCTACCAGGCCTTCGATGGAGAGCTTTCCAGCAATACTGCCACGGTCACCATCACCGTGAATCCCATTGCGCCTCCTAACCAGCCTCCAGTGGCAGCAGCGGACGCCTACAGCACCAGCGCCGGTGTTCCTCTGGTCGTCGCAGCGCCCGGTGTTCTGGACAATGACAGCGATCCTGATGGCGATGACCTGGTAGCAGTGCTGGTTACCCCGCCTGCCAGCGGCGACCTCTCCTTCCAGGCAGATGGTGGGTTTACCTACACGCCCAATCCCGGCTTCTCTGGAATAGACAGCTTCACCTATCGCGCCTGGGACGGGGAACTGGCCAGCCCGCCGGTGACCGTCACCATCACTGTAACTCCGGTCAGCACGCCGGGAGATCTGATCGTTTTCGGCGCTAATGCCTACAACCTGAACGAAATCTACGCCATCAACCTGACCCAGCAGACCTCCAGCCTGGTGGGAGAACTGGCATTCGGATCCCTGGCGATTGATGTTGATCCGCAGAGCGGGTACATGTACTACTTCGAATGGCAGCGCAGCGCTACCCGCTTTGGATATTGGGATCCGGTGACTGGAACGCACACCCTGGTACGCGTCTACAACCCCTCGCCAAAGGTTAACTTCTCCCGCATGGCTTTCCATCCAAACGGCACCCTGTTCATGATGGACGATCGCGACCGCCTGTACCTGATCGATAAGGTCACCGGCGACATCACCCTGCTGGGAGCGACCAGCGGTATGGCGAGCGGCGAATTCCGCGGCACTGGAGATATGGCGTTCGCACCCGATGGGACGCTGTATGTGGCCACCAACCAGCACCTGTATACGCTCGACGTGATTACCCGCCAGGTCACTCTGATCGCGGCGGACATGCTCTCCGGGCACGAGGTGGACATCTGGTCAGGGCTGGCCTTCTGTAACGGTATGCTCTACGGGGCCGACATCCATCACGTCGCCGGTGTGGATTACTCCAACCTGTACCGCATTGATCCCATCACCGGCGCGACCGAATTCCTGTTCATGAACCCGAACTACGTCAACGATCTCACCGGGTGTGTTTCCAACTATCCCTTCTGATCGCTTCAGGATCGTGAACCCGCTTTACGGCGGACGACAGCTAGTGCCAGGGTAGGCCCGCCTACCCTGGCCTCTGCTTTCATTTTTTATTCCTTATCTACGTGACAAACATCAAATGAAGGGCGGTAGTACTGGAATGTCCGAAAATCTGACCCCCCTCAAGCGCTCCCTGATCGCACTGCGAGAATTAAAAAGCAAACTGGATGCTCTGGAGCAGGCCAAAACCGAACCCATTGCCATCATCGGGATGAGCTGCCGCTTTTCAGGCGGCGCAGATAACCCGGACCTGTTCTGGCAGATGCTCATTCGGGGTGAGAGTGGGATTACGGAAATTCCGGCCGACCGCTGGGATGTAGACAGCTATTATGATCCCGACCCGGAAGCGCCTGGGAAGATGTACACCCGCTGGGGAGGCTTTTTGGACCCGGTTGACCGCTTCGATGCGGCCTTCTTCGGGCTGTCGCCGCGCGAAACGGCCAGTATGGACCCCCAGCAGCGCTTCCTGCTGGAGACGAGCTGGGAAGCGCTGGAAAATGCCGGGCTGGCGCCTGACCGCCTGACCGGCAGCCGCACCGGTGTGTACGTGGGGATCAGCACAAACGACTACGGAACGCTGCAGTTCCTGACTGGTGGGCTGGAGCAGGTCGACACGTACATGGGCACCGGCAATCTGTTCAGCGTTGCTGCAGGGCGGATCGCTTACCTGCTGGGGCTGAACGGCCCCACCATGGTGGTGGACACGGCCTGCTCTTCTTCGCTGGTCGCCCTGCATTATGCCTGTCAGGATCTGCGCCTGAGAAAAAGCGATATGGCTCTGGCTGCCGGCGTTGGTCTGATCCTGACGCCGGCGGGCACCATCCAATTGTCAAAAGCCGGGGCGCTGTCCCCCGATAATCGCTGCAAAACCTTTGATAAAGATGCGGATGGCTACGTACGCGGTGAAGGCTGCGGCGTGGTGGTGCTGAAGCGCCTCTCCGACGCTCTGGCGGACGGCGATATGGTGCTGGCCTTAATCCGCGGTTCGGCTGTCAACCACGACGGCCGCAGCAGCGGGCTCACCGTCCCCAACGGGCAGGCCCAGAAGGCGGTGATCGAAGCCGCCCTGCAGGATGCAGGAGGACTTGATCCCCACCTGGTCGGCTATATCGAAGCCCACGGCACCGGCACATCGCTGGGCGATCCCATCGAACTGCGTGCCCTGCACAGCGCCCTGTGCAAAGACCGCCCGCGCAGCCGTCCGCTGTTCGTCGGCTCGGTAAAAACGAATATCGGGCATCTGGAAGCCGCTGCCGGCATCGCCGGCCTGATCAAAACGGTGCTCGCTCTGCAGCATAAGCAGATTCCGCCGCACCTGCACCTGCGCACGCCCACCCCACACTTCGACTGGGAGAACAGCCCCATTCGGATCCCGACTGAAAAAATGCCCTGGCCGGAGATCGAAGGGCGCCGGATTGCGGGTCTCAGCTCATTTGGCCTGAGCGGCACCAACGCCCACATCATCATTGAAGCCGCGCCGGAACCCCAGCCGCCTCCTGCCAGCGAGGTGGAACGCCCCGCTCACCTGCTGGCACTTTCGGCCAAAAACGCCGCTGCCTTAAGCGAGCTGGTTGAGCGCTACAGGCGCTATCTCGACGAGAACCCGGAAGCAGCCCTGGCCGATATCGCCTTCAGTGCGAACACAGGGCGTTCACACTTTTCCCACCGGGCATATCTGGTCGCCGGTACCAGAGAGGATCTGAAAAGCAAACTGGAGGAGCTGCAGAAGACAGAAGCGGGTGGGAGCCTGGTGCCGGCTGAGAAACCAAAAATCGCCTTCCTGTTTACCGGGCAGGGTGCACAGTATGCCGGGATGGGCCGCGAGCTTTACGAAACACAACCCACCTTCCGCGCTGCTCTCGACCGCTGTGATGAACTGATGCAGCCCCACCTGGGGCGTTCGCTGTTATCGCTCCTTTACCCTGCCGAAGGGGAAGAAACCCTTATTGACGACACGCGCTACACCCAGCCGGCCCTGTTTGCCCTGGGGTATGCCCTGGCACAGCTGTGGATGTCCTGGGGGATCAAACCCGCAGCGGTGATGGGTCACAGCATTGGCGAGTACACCGCCGCCTGCATAGCCGGCGTGTTCAGCCTGGAGGATGCTGTCCGGCTGGTGGTCGAACGCGGCCGGCTGATGGGTTCTCTGCCGCCGGGCGGGGCGATGGCGGCAGTATTTACTGCCCGGGACCGCCTGGAAGCAGCGCTGCAGTCCTACACCGGGCAGGTGGATATTGCTGCGGTTAATGGCCCGGAGAATTTTGTCATCTCCGGTGAAGGCGCGGCAGTCAAAGCCATCTGTGATGCGCTGGCACGCGAAGGGGTGAAAAGTCACCCGCTGAACGTTTCGCATGCCTTCCACTCGCCGCTCATGGACCCGGTGCTGCAGCCGTTTAAAGAGGCTGCCGCCAGTGTTACTTTCTCCAGGCCCAAAATCCGGCTGATCTCCAACCGCAGCGGGAAAGTTGTTCAGGGCGACGAGCTGAGCGACCCGGCGTACTGGGCGGCGCATATCCGCCAGCCCGTACAGTTTCACCCGTCCATCCTCAGCCTGCAGCAAATAGGCTGTAGAGTTTTCCTTGAACTCGGGCCGAAACCGACCCTGATCGCCATGGCGCAGCAAATCCTGCCGACCGGCGAAGCGCTCTGGCTGCCTTCGCTCAGCCCCCGGCATTCCGACTGGGATCAGATGCTGCACAGCCTGGGCCAGTTATACCTGCAGGGTGTGGACATCGACTGGGCCGGTTTTGACCGGGACTACGTGCGCCAGCGTGTGCGGGTGCCCACCTACCCATTCCAGCGCCAGCGCTACTGGTTCCAGCCCTCCGGCGCCGGTTCTCCGCAGGGAATCCGGCTGAGTAGAGCGGATGCGCCTGTCCACCCCTTCCTGGAACGCCGCCTGCCAGTCGCGCTGAAAGACATTATTTACGAAAGCCGGATCGGAACATACACGCCCTCCTATCTGAGCAGCCGGCGGTTGTTCGAACGGCCCACGCTGCCCGAAAGCGCCTGCGTGGAGGCCGGCCTGGCCGCGGCCCGCGATTTCTTCCAATCCACAGACCCCCTGATGCTGCAGGATCTAACTATCACCGGTCGGCTGGCGCTCGAAGAAAACGGCCAGGCCCTGCAGGTGATCCTGTCTCCGCAGGGACCCCGGCGCGCCGCCCTGCAGATCTTTGCCCAGGCAAACCCGGCTGGTTCAGCGCAGGAAAGCTGGCGTCTGCTGTGCTCTGCCAGGGTCTCAAAGGCGCGGCCAGATGTCCATGAGGATGCGTTCTCTCCCGAAGAAGTACAGCGCCGCCTGACGGAAACCTGCCTCGAGGACTGGTACGAGGTCCGCGCCCGCCGCGGGCTGCAGATCGCGGGGCGCCTCCAGCCTCTGCAGCAGCTCTGGCTGGGCAGTGGAGAAGCACTGGCGCGCCTGAATCCCCTGCCCGACCCGCCGGTCTATGACCTTCACCCGGTCTGGCTGGATGTCGCCCTGCAGCTCCTGGTCGACAGCGATATTTCTCAGACTCATTTACTCAAGCAGATTGACCAGGTGACCATCTACCAGCGCAGTGCGCCGGCCTGGTGCCATGCCGTGATCAGTGGTGTGGAGGGTGGCAGCGTCCAAGGCGAACTGCGGCTGTATGACGCCGGCGGCAGCCTGATCGCCCGCCTGCAGGGCGTGCAGCTGCAGGCGGTTGAAGCAGAAGAACCGCTGGAGAAGGAGGCGGATCTTTCGAAATGGCTGTACTCGTATTCCTGGCTGGAGCAGCCCAGGGATGAACAGCTGGAAGAGGCTCCCGCTTCCGGGAGCTGGCTGATTCTGGCCGACCAGCAGGGTGTGGGCAGAGATCTGGCGGCGCTGCTCACCGGCCTGGGACAAAGCGTCCAGCTTGTTTACCGCCGGCAGCCGTCGCCTTTCTCGCACAACGGTGAAAAAACTGTCGATCCCCTCCAGCGCGCCGAATTGGAAGAGATGCTGGTTAGCTGGCAGCAGGATGAGAAGAAAACCTTACAGGGGATCGTTTACCTGTGGGGGCTGGATGCGCCCCCCATAACGGACCTCACAGCTCAGGCCCTTGAAGAGTCGCAGACCTGGGTGACTGGTGGTCTGCTGAGCCTGGTACAGGCCCTGAGCAACACAGCCGCAGGCTGGAAGAGCCAGCCCGTCCCGCCGCGCATCTGGGTGGTCACGCGCAGCGCCCAGCCACTCTCTCCTGAAGAGACCGTATCCCTGGAGCAGTCTGCGCTGTGGGGACTGGGACGCACAGCAGCCCTGGAGCTTCCCAACCTGTGGGGAGGTCTGATCGATCTGGATCCCGCTGGCTCTGGTGAAGCGCTGCAGGCGCTGGCGCACCAGATTCTGCATCCGGACGCCGAAAAACAAATCGCCCTGCGAGGCGGCCTCCGCTATGCTGCCCGGTTGCTGCCCGCCGGAGAGCACCTGCGAACCGTGGAGTTCCCGGCCTTTCAGCCGGATGCTGCTTACCTGATTACAGGCGGGCTGGGAGGACTGGGCCTGCAGGCCGCACAGTGGATGGCGGAGCAGGGGGCGCGTCACCTGGTGCTGCTGGGCCGCACACCGCTGCCGCCGCGTACGGACTGGCAGGAGGCCGCAAACAACCCGCGCTATGCGGCGGCGATTACGGCTCTGCAGCACATCGAATCCTGCGGAGCGGAAGTGCTCACCGCGGCAGTCGATGTGGCTGACGAGGCGCAGGTCAACGCCTTTTTCCAGACCTACAAAGCAGAAGGCCGTCCACCGATCCTCGGGGTTATCCATGCCGCCGGGTTGATACAGGACAGCTCGCTGGTGCTGATGGAAACACATGCACTGCAGGTCGTGCTGCGCCCCAAAGTCGTGGGGGCCTGGCTGCTGCATCAGGCACTGCGTGACACCCCCCTGGATTTCTTTGTACTCTATTCAACCAGCGCGGCGCTGACCGGTTCTCCGGGACAGGCGAACTACACAGCGGCCAACGCCTTTATGGATGCTCTGGCCCACTACCGCCGGGCTCTGGGGCTGGCAGCGCAGTGTATCAACTGGGGTGCCTGGGCAGAGGTGGGGATGGCCGCCCGTACTGAAAAGGCTGGCCGCCGGCGCTCCGGCCTGGCTCAGATCCCACCACGTCAGGGACTGAAAATGCTGGGGCGGCTGCTTTACCAGGACATCACCCGGATTGCCGTGATTCCGGCAGAACCCGCTGAACTGAAAGCGAATTTCCCGGCAGACGATCCTTTCCTGAAAGAACTGGCTGGTGAGATCGCTCCAGGCGAAACCGAGCCGGAAGCGGCGCAGGCGCGTGTAGAGCTGCTGCTGCAGGCCGCCCCTGAACAGCGCCTGGAAATGCTGCTGGGGCTATTAAAACAGCGCGCCGGCCAGGTCCTGCGAATGGAGCCCGGCGAGATCCCGGATGACAGCAGTTTGATGGCGCTCGGTTTCGACTCGATCATGATCATGGAGCTCATCCGCATCCTGGACCGTGATCTGCAGCTCACCCTGTTCCCGCGAGAAATCTTCGAACAGCCCTCTATCCAGGCGCTGGGCGAATACCTGCTGGGAGAGGTAATGCGGGTGCACCAGCCGGTCGAGCCAGCCGCTGCGGATGCTGATGCCGGCGAGATCCAGATCTCGTTCAGTTCTGCAGAAGCAGAGAAAGCCTTCGTCACTCCGCAGCAGCGCAATCCGGGAATCATCTTCCTGCTCTCCAGCCCGCGCGCCGGGTCCACCCTGCTGCGGGTGATGCTGGCCGGTCATCCCGACCTGTTCAGCCCGCCCGAGCTGCACCTGCTGCCCTTCAACACCATGAAGGAGCGCACCCAGAAGCTCGCCGGCAGTTACCTGGAAGAAGGGCTGCTGCGGGCCGTCATGGCCCTGAAAGATCTGGACGCCGATCAGGCGGGAGCGCTGATCGCCGAATGGGTGGAGCAGGACCTGCCGGTACAGGAGGTTTACCGCCTGCTGCAGGAATGGGCCTATCCCCGCATCCTGGTGGACAAGTCTCCTGCATACGGAATGGAGATGGAAGTGCTGGAGCGCGCCGAGGCCCTGTTTGATTCGCCCCGTTACATTCACCTGGTGCGCCATCCATACGCCATGATCGATTCCTTCCTGCGCGTGCGCATGGATCGCCTGTTGAACACCGGCGGTATGGATCCCGCTCGCCTGGCCGAACATATCTGGGCCACGACCACGGGCAACACCCTGGATTTCCTCGCTTCGCTTGACCCTGAGCGCAGCCTGCTGGTCAAGTTCGAGGATCTGGTCAGCCGTCCGGAAGAGATTACACAGCAGGTCTGTGCATTCCTGAACCTGCCTTTCGTCCCCGAACTGCTGGAGCCCTACAGCGGCGAGCGCATGACCGACGGTGTACACGGCGCATCCCTCTCGATCGGCGACCCCAACTTCCACAAGCACCAGAAGATTGAAGCGCGGTACGCGGAGGCCTGGCGTCAGGCGCGCCTGCCCTACCGGCCGGGCGGCGCTGTACGCCGCATCGCCGCCGAACTGGGCTACGAGATGCCCTGGCCGCTGCAGCCCGCTGCTGAAAAGAAGAGTAGTTCCCGCACACCAGCCGCCCCACCCGCGCGCCCGGCGAAGCTGCCGCTCTCTCCCGGGCAGCAGCGCCTGCTGTTCATCGACCAGTTCGACCCGGGCGAGGCCACCTACCACATCCCGCTTGCCATGCGCCTGCAGGGCAGCCTGGATCACGCTGCGCTCGAACGCAGCCTGAATGATATCGTCCTGCGCCACGAACCGCTGCATACCAATTTTGTCCAGGAAGATGGACAGTGGTACCAGCAGATCCAGCCGGCCCCACTGACCCTGCGCATCATCGATCTGCAGCATCTGCCC
>Ga0134098_1000382_pt1 | contig 47826 bp, 46 predicted proteins | sample 9_3taG_FD_94456 | JGI IMG/M metagenome (GOLD analysis project Ga0134098, IMG submission 94456) | Switchgrass degrading microbial communities from high solid loading bioreactors in New Hampshire, USA - 9_31_10_142_A3 metaG | ecosystem: Engineered > Bioreactor > Semi-continuous > Anaerobic >... | reverse complement strand
GTGAAATTCTATCTCGGCGCCGCCGAAGTCCTGGCCCGCCTTCGCCTGCTGGGGACGGAGGAACTGCGGCCTGGCGAAACTGGCTGGCTGCAGTTGGAGCTTTCGGAGCCGGTGGTCGCCGCTCGCGGTGACCGCTACATCCTACGCCGTCCTTCCCCTGGTGAGACTCTTGGCGGGGGTTCCGTGGTCGATCCTCATCCCGGCCGCCGGCATAAGCGCTTTTCAGAAGATACCCTGAAGCGCCTGGAGGCCCTCAGCCAGGGCTCGCCGGCTGATGTCCTGCTGCAGGCGCTGCTCGCTGCCGGTGCAGCCCCGCTCAAAGATGTCATCATAAGCTCGAACCTGGATTCCGGCAGTGTGGAGCAGGCCATCTCAGAATTGCTGCACAGCGGTCTGCTCATATCACTCGAACCGGTTGAGCCTGCAGGAATGGAGCAGGCCGTGCCCCGGTCGCAGGATCTGGTCACCAGCCGCGGTTTCTGGGAAAGAATTACTTCGCAGATGCTTCATGAAGTGGAGAACTACCACCGCAGCCAGCCGCTGCGCCGCGGTATGCCGCGCGAAGAGCTCAAAAGCCGCATGAAAAGCCTGCTGCGGGGCGATGCGCGCCTGTTCAACCTGACGCTGCGCCGCCTGGTTGCTGCCGGTGAATTGATTGAAACCGGCCCGCTCATTCATCGCCCCGCTCATACCGTCCGCTTTTCTCCCCAGCAGCAGCAGGCTGTCGACCGGCTGCTGTCGCGCTTCGCGGCATCTCCCTATTCTCCACCCACGGTGAAAGAATGCCAGGCGGAGGTCGGTGAAGACCTCTTCGCTGCCCTGCTCGACTTGGGCTATCTGGTTTCCGTGGCTCCCGATGTGGCCTTCCGCCATTCCGATTACGAGCATATGGTGGCTGAGGTGCGCAGCCTGATCCAGGCGCGCGGGCAGGTGACCGCGGCCGAGGTGCGTGATCACTTCAACACCAGCCGGCGTTATGTTCTGGCTCTGCTCGAACATCTCGATGCCGCCGGCGTCACCCGCCGCGATGGTGATGTTCGCCGCCTGCGCGTCTGAGCGGCGGACCTTCGCGAGCTGTTCCATCCCACAGCCAACCGCATGCCTCCTGCCCGCAGGAGAACCGCCGTGCGGTGATATAATCGCAGCGGACCGGCCAGCAGCAGGCCCATCATCACACCAAACCGTTTCCTGGAGGGGATAAGCCATGACACCTGACAATTCCCACGAAGCTGGGTTGGGGGGTAGGACATTCCTGTGGCGCGTCCTGCTCCTGATCGCCGTTGTGGTGCTGGCCTCCGGGCTGTTCTTTCAGCCCCGGCCTGTTCGTGGACAGGATACCCCCTTATTACTCGAACTGATTACCTGGAATATCCTGGGGTTGGACGAGGACGATCTGTCGAACAGCCCGAACACTTATGTGGTTGCCGCGCGCATCTGCAATTTGACCAATGACCCTCTACCGAACCTGCGTGTAACATTCACATGGGAAGATGGGTATGGGGACTCGGCCATTCAACTGGTCACTTCCGATAACTTGACCCCATCTACCGTGAGTGTTCCCCTCGGAACCCTGCCGCCAGAGCCCTGCTGGATACTGCCAATTCAGGTCAGAGTTGCTCGCGATTCTGCATCCATCGATGAAACCCGCACCTTCAGTCTGGAGGTCACTGCGGATGGCGTCGATGCGGATGACAGACCATCCGTTGAACAAAAACTCCTCGTGGTTCCTTTTCAGCAGCGTGATCCAGCAAGTGGTGTACATGCGCCGGCCCACGACGTTAGCGGCCCTGATGTCGTAGAGGTAGGGCAGACTGTAGCTTATACCATCCACAGCGGCCCGATCTCCGCGGATTACAACCAGCTGGTACACCAGGTCTTTTTTGATCCCTCCATCTTTCGTATTATCGGCATCCATGCAGTGCATGAGACGGCGCCGCAAAATATGAATGATGATCAGTTCTATGCGGATGCCTGCGGTTGGAACTATGATGAGGATGACGACAGCTTTACCTGTAACGATTCTTCCCGGGTGGTAGGAGGCAGTTCTTCAGTCATCTTTACCGTACAAGTAGTCGGCACCGGTGAGACGCGATTAATCAATCAAGTCTATGGTTACTTGGACAGCGCCGGTACCTCGGGAGCTGGTGATTTCTATTACCAGGATCTGGACTATGTTGACGGACGTTTTCTCGACGTAACTGCCATTCAGGGCGGTCCTACCGTCACACCCTCACCTACTATCACCGGGACGCCGCCTACCCCGACCCCATCGCTCACACCTACGATCACCGGCACAGTCACCCCCGATATCGAGGTGGATTACTCGGTCAGCCCTACCGAAGCGCGTCCCGGGCAGAATGTCACCTTCACCCTGGACATATCCAACGAAGGTAACGCCGACGCCACCAGCGTGCGCGTTACCGACACCTACTCAAACTTTCTCGACATCCGTTCGATCAGCATCTCTCCTTCCAATGCCGGCTCCTACTCGATCTCCGGCCGCTCCTTCACGGCCAACCTCAACACGCTCGAAGCAGGCGAGGATGTGCGCATCACCATCGTGACCACGGTGAACAACAGCGCCACTTCCACAACCACCGAATCGACATCTGCGGTACTGACGTATACCTTCAACGGGACGCGCACCGTCACTTCGAACAGCGTCTCCGTGCGCATCCTGGGCGGCACCACCTTACCGGGCACCGGCTTCATGGAAATTCAGCAGCCTTCTGGCCCGCCTCCCTTCCTGGTTGCATTCACACTGGTCGCCGCTTTGCTCGCCCTGTCCGGGGCCGCTCTCCTGCTGCTTAGCCGCTGGGCAAGGACGAAGCAGCCCGCATGGGCGGGCTGGTACCTGCGCACGGGTGCGATCTTGCTCATGGCCGGCCTGCTCTTTGGCCTGGGAGCCTGGGGGTTGAACCGGGATGTTCCTGGTGGGGGTGAGCTGGCGGATCTGATCGCCGGAACACCTGCTGCACCCAGTGAAGAGCCACGCTCCCTGATTCTGCCCACCGATGATGCCGCCTCGCTGCCCATCTACTGGCCTACATCCACGCCCGAGCCTGAGACCCTTCCCGATTATCCTATCCCCACGCCGTCGATCCAGCCCACTCCGGGCGAAGATGGCCAGATTGTGGTGGACACGAGCCCGGTTAACCGCATCGTGATCCCCATACTGGGCGTGGATACGGTGGTCAAGTATGTGCCCTTCGACGGCTATACATGGCTGATCGCCGGGTTACAGCAAGAGGTCGCCTGGATGGGTGATACCTCCTGGCCGGGCCTGGGCGGCAACACCTCGCTGGCCGGGCACGTCACCCTGCGGGACGGTTCCGATGGTCCTTTCCGCAATCTCGACCAGCTCCAGCCTGGTCAGGAAGTCATCGTTTACACTGAGAAAAACATCTATACCTACCGGGTGCGATCATCTCAAGAGGTGGATGTCAGCGATGTTTCCCCCATACAACAGAGTAATGAGCCGCTGCTGACTCTGATCACCTGTACACAGTGGGATCAGGAAGAACGGATGTATCAGAAGCGTCTGGTAGTCACCGGTGAGCTGGTCGAAGTCAGGCCTTTCTTCAACGAAACGGCGAGCCGTCTGCCCTGACCCTTCTGTTCCCCCTTAAAACGAAAAAGGGATGAGCCCGGGGCCCATCCCTTTTTTAATTCTGCTGGTAGACCCACTCTCCGCCCACCATCGTCGCCCGGGGACGGATGTGGTAGATCTCCTGGGGGTCGCAGTTGAATGGGTCCGTCTCCAGTACAACCAGGTCTGCCAGATAACCCGGCGCAAGCCGTCCCAAACGATTCTCCATGCCGGCTGCGTAAGCCGGTCCCGTGGTGAATGCCTGCAGGGCCTCTAAAGCGCTCAGGCGCTGCTCCGGATACCATCCCTCCGGGCCCGGTGAACCATCCGCCCGGTGGCGGGTGACGGCGGCGTGCAGCCCCCAGAACGGATTGGGTGATTCAACCGGAGCATCCGATCCGAATGCCAGCCTGGCGCCGTACCTTAACTGCGTGCGCCAGGCATAGGAGAGGGCTGCTCTTTCTCCCCAGTACTGGTTGGCGATGTTCATATCCGATGTTGCGTGAATTGGCTGCATGGAAGCCGTGATCTGCAGTTCGGCCAGCCGGGAGGCGTCATCCGCATGCAGCAGCTGGACATGCTCAATCCGGTGCCGGGCGGGGGGTAGCCCCTTTTCTTTTTCATAGGCCCGTAACTGCGCGAAAGCGTTCAACACCTCGTGGTTGGCCCGGTCGCCGATGGCATGTACGGCCAGACCCAGCCCGTTTTCCACAGCGACCCTTCCCTGCTCGAACAGTTCTTCGGCATCGATCAGCAGCATCCCTCGCTCGCTGCTGCCTTCGTACGGCTGCAGCATTGCCGCTGTCTGCGGCCCCAGTGCGCCGTCGGCAAAAGCTTTCACGTTCCCGATGCGCAGCCAGTCGCTGCCGAAATGACTGCGCAGCCCCAGTTCAGCCGCCTCCGTCAGGCTCTCGATGGGGATGCTTTTCACCACTCTCAGGCGCAGCTCGCCGCGCTGTTCCAGGATCTGCAGCGCTGAGAAGCAGTTCCGGCGGTCAAAATCGTGAACACCGGTCAGCCCCATGCTCCATAAAACCGGCAGCGCTTTACGGATGGCCTCAGCGCTCTGACTGCTGGACGGCGCCGGTATAACGCCCTCCACCAGCTCCATTGCGCCCTCGAACAGGATCCCGTTTGGAACCCCGCGCTCATCTCGCCCCAACCGCCCGCCGGGGGGATCGGGCGAGCCTTCCCCGATTCCGGCCATGCGCAGCGCGGTGCTGTTGGCCCAGCCGGCATGCAGAGACTTTGCAGTCAGATAAACCGGGTGCCGGGTTGTAATGGCGTCCAGATCGGTGGCGTTGCCAAAATCTTCCGGCCATTCATTCTGGTTCCAACCGTGACCCAGAATCCACTCACCCTCCGGAGTTTGATCCGCACGTTCGGCAACTCGCCTCAGGCACTCCTGACGGGTGGGGGTTTCACAGTCTACCTTCTGCAGGAAAAGGGCGTAGGTTTCCAGGTGGATATGAGCATCGGTCAACCCCGGGATCACGATGCGGCCTTCCAGATCCTGACGCTCGGCATTCCCGAACCGAATCAGTAAATCGGCAGTATCTCCGGCCGCGACGATTTCCCCCCGCTCAACTGCAAGGGCAGAAACGTTCTCCAGCGCCGGATCCAGCGTGTAGATGCGAGCGTTGTACAGTATTTTCATGGATGGGTTGGTTGGGGTCTAATATTCTTCGCCGGTGATGCGTGAGATGATCGCGTCCAGCTCTTCATCGGAATAATAATGGATCGTGATGGTTCCCCCTTTGCGCCGCGGGCTGAGGTTGACCCGTGTCCCCAGGGCCGAGCGCAGCCGTGATTCCAGTGCCGCGACCTCTGGGGCTCTCTCCGCCTTCTGGCGTACCGGTGCTCTCTGCCCCTTCAACCGGCGCACCAGTTCCTCAGTCTGGCGCACATTAAGGCCTTTTTCTATCACTGTCTGCAGCGCTGCGCTCTGCGCCTGAGCGGTTGGAAGCCCGCCCAGAGCGCGGGCGTGACCTTCGCTGATCTGGTGGTCCAGCAGGGCCTGCTGTACAGCCGGGGAAAGCTTCAACAGACCGAGCGTGTTGGTGATCGCCTCCCGGCTCTTGCCCACCCGCTCTGCAATCTCTTTATGCGACAGGTGGAAGTCCTCTGCGAGCTGCCGGTAGGCTTCCGCCGCTTCCAGTGGGCTCAGATCAGAGCGCTGTACGTTCTCGATCAACGCCAGCTCCAGGCGCTGCTGGTCTCCCGCGTCGCGCAGGATGGCAGGCACGGTAGCCAGGCCGGCCTGCCGTGCAGCCAGCAGCCGCCGCTCCCCGGCGATGAGTACATATTCACCGGGATTATCTCCGTGGCTGACGATCAGCGGCTGGATCACCCCGTGTTCACGGATCGAAGCGGCGAGTTCCTGCAGTTCTCCCGGATGAAATGACTGGCGCGGCTGGCGGGGATTCGGGATAATGCGGTCGACCGGGATTTCGTTTACCCCATTTGAAGGGGGCTGTTCTCCACCAGGGATCAAAGCATCCAGGCCTCTGCCAAGTCCAGTTTTGCGCGCCATTGGTTTCTTTGACCTTTCGTACTGCAGTATTATGCCTGTCCAACCGGGATATGAATCCCGTCTCCTTCTAACACTTCACGGGCCAGTGCCGCATATGCCAGCGCTCCGGAGGAATTGGGTGCATACACCGAGATGGGCTGGCCGTAAGAGGGCGCTTCCGCCAGGCGGATGGAGCGTGGGATGACCGCCTGAAACACTTTATCGGGAAAATAGCGCCTCACTTCGGCCACCACATCATTGGAAAGGTTTGTGCGCCCGTCATACATCGTCAGGATCACGCCGCGCACCTTGAGTTCGGGGAACAGAGCGCTTCGCACCCGGCTGATCGTGTGGTTCAACTGGCTCAATCCTTCCAGCGCCAGGTACTCACACTGCACCGGAATTAACACCCCATCCGCAGCGGCCACAAGGCCGTTCAGGGTGAGCAGGCCCAGCGAGGGCGGGCAGTCGATCAGAATGTAGTCATAGCGGTCCACTACACTTTTTAGAGCCTGCTGCAGCCTGCTTTCGCGCGCCAGCTCGCTCACCAGTTCAACCTCTGCCCCGGCCAGGGCCGGAGAGGATGGCAGCAGGGAAATTTTCAGGCGCGGATTGTGGAGAATGTGGCTGGTGATGGACGAACGGCCGATCAGAGCATCATAGGTTCCGCCCCGGACGGCGTGCTTATCCACCTTCAGGCAGGAGGTAGCATTGGCCTGGGGATCAAGGTCCACCAGCAGCACACGCTGACCAAAATTACCCAGGTAAGCGCCCAGATTAATGGCCGTCGTAGTCTTACCCACCCCGCCTTTTTGATTGACAAGCGTATACACGCGCCCCATAGATGCTAATAGATCTCCACCATGCTTTCAGCGATTTCTTCAGCAGTGGGCGTCCCCGAAAGACCGGGCCGCGTTACTGAGTAAGCGGCGATCTGGGTTGCGAAGCGGGCAGCTTCCCACGGATCGCGTGTGGTATACAGCCGGAAGAAAAATGCCGCTGCAAACACATCGCCGGCTCCAATCGGGTCCACCTCATTAACCACAGGTGGGCGGAACCGGCGCACATCGCCGCTCCAGTACAACCGGCAGCCCGCGCCGGCCTCCGTGACGGCCAGCACCCGTGAGGAGGCCGCCATCTCTTCGATGCGCTCCTCATCTCCGTCCACGTCCTCAATGCTGATCACAGCTGCTCCGCTGCGTTCCAGGACAAATGAACATTCCGGCCACTCGGTATGGAACACCCTTCCTTCTTCATTCCAGCTCCGCAGCCAGCCCTGAGGCGTCACACCAATAAATGCGGAGGGGAAATTGCGCACCAGCGAGGGTTCCACTTCCTGCGCTACCGGCGCCAGGTGAACGATCGAGGCGCTTCTCCATACCTCAGGCACCATGTAATAGTCCAGTTTAGGAGCAACGTGGCGCACGTACTGGATCCTGCCCTGCGGTGTATGAATGTTTTCAAACGTAGTGCTGCGGTCGGTGGGAAAGCTGGCCACCGGAATAGGCTGAAGTGGACCCAACGGCAGCTCCGCCCCCCACGATGTAACCACACCTACACGCATGCCCAGCGCGCGGGCCGTCAGGGCTGCATAAGCAGCCGTACCACCAAGGCGAGGACCGTCTGGTGCAATATCACGGGTCAGATGACCAATGACAAGATAATCTACCGGCTCTAGAGGTGTCAGTTGGAACATAGGAACATTATACCTGAGATAAGTTCAGCCTGTGATTTGTTCGCCGCCGGAATCCGGTTCCCAGCGGGTATAATTTCAACGCCGGGGACCGCCTCGATAATCGATGATTTCATAGAAAAAGTCATTTGCATTTCGGCAGGTGCATGGTATAATTTTGGCCCGTGCCGCCTCTGGCGGCATTCTGCTGTAAGCAGATCACGCCAGGTAGAAAAGGGAATCATTTGGATCTCCAACTGGTTCGGGCGTGGTCGCAGCAAGGTGAGATCGCTTTAACTGGCATGCTTGCGCTCTCCGAGGCCTGCTAACCGCCTGAAGGTGTATAGCCAGCAATTTTTGTGCAAGGACGAATAATCATGGACGAAATTATTAAATCTGTTGAGGCCCCTGATAATCCCAACATCCCGCAGCTTCACCCCGGTGATTCCGTTCGCGTTTACCTGCGGATCAAAGAAGGCAACAACGAGCGAACCCAGAAATTTAAAGGTACCATCATCCGGCTGCGCGGCGGCGGCAACAATGCCAATTTCACCGTCCGGCGCATCGCCAGCAACGGCATCGGTGTAGAGCGCACCTTCCTGCTCCGCTCTCCTCGACTGGAACGCGTGGTCGTTGAGCGCCAGGCCCGCGTGCGCCGCGCCCAGCTGTACTACCTGCGCGATCGCCGCGGCAAGAGCGCCCGCCTCAAGCAAAAATTCACCTCTTAATACCAGGGCCAGTACGCATGTTTCAGGGTGCAGCCAGTTCATCGCGCTGCGCCCTTTTATTGTTTCATAATCTCACATCAAACGAGCAGCCTGCCGCCAGGCTGGGACGAGCCGCGGATATACCATGAATGAAAAAGCATGCCAACCCATAGGGGTGTTTGATTCCGGCGCAGGAGGCCTGTCGGTCCTCAAAGCGCTGCGTGCGCAGCTTCCGGACGAAAAGCTCGTCTATGTCGCTGATCAGGCGCACGTCCCCTATGGTCCGCGCTCGCTTGCCGAAGTGCGCAGGTTCTCGGAGGAGATCACCCGGTTTCTGCTCGCTCAGGGCGTCAAGTTAATTGTTGTCGCCTGCAACACGGCATCCGCAGCGGCTTTGCACCACTTGCGAGCCGTTTTCCCTCAGATTTCATTTGTCGGCATGGAGCCCGCAGTGAAGCCGGCCGCGGAGTACACTCACACCGGCGTGGTTGGTGTTCTGGCCACACCAGCGACCTTCCAGGGTGAACTGTTCGCGTCTGTTGTCGAGCGCTTTGCCTCTCACGTAACCCTGCTCAAACATACCTGCCCTGGTCTGGTGGATCAGATTGAAGCAGGCCATCTTCAGGATGATCCAACCCGCCGCATCCTGGAAGAGGCTATCCAGCCGATGCTGGCACAGAACGTGGACACCATCGTTCTGGGCTGCACCCACTACCCTTTCGTGATTCCTTTGATCCGGGATATCGCCGGTCCACAGGTGCGGGTGATCGATCCTGCTCCAGCCGTTGCCCGTCAGGCGGGCCGCCTGCTGGACGCTCAGAATCTACGCAGAGTCCCCTCCCAGTGTGTGGACGCCGGCCCGGCCGTCCGCTTCTTCACCAGCGGCAGCCCGGAGAAGATGCAGCGCCTTCTGCCGCTGCTTTCCGTGCAGCCAGGCCCCGTAGAGCAGTTGTGCTGGCAGGGAGACCGGCTCATAACCGTTTGATAGCCTCATTCATCACTGCGTGAATGCGTTTCCCCCTGTTGATGGAAACGGAAAAACGAGCGCCGGTTTTTCAGGGTCATTCACCGGTAACAACCTGATCGGCAGCCTTGGCGTTCAAATCCGCAGCCGTAACGGTTAACCCTTCGAAGTTCTCAAAAAGAAGATCGACAAAATTGAATCCCCAGCGCTCACGCAGGTGATCGAACATCGCATTGTAACCGTGAGGCAGGCGCGCTTCCCAGTTCAATCCCAATCGCTCGCTCATTTCCTGGATTTTCTGCGGATCCTTCCCCTCAATTTCCACAAAGCGCCCGTACGGCAGCTCATCCAGGGAGATCTCCATTCCATCCAGTTCATATACCGTCCGGAACTTCTCATAGGTCATCGCCACACGGTAACCCAGAGCCTCCAGGAAGGCGCGTGCGGAAGCGAAATCGCTCACCGTAAATTCGATCTCCTCACGCGCTCGGACCCCTCCTTTATCACCATCCGGACCTTTGAAGGTCAGCCGGGAAGCTGTATCCTGCCGCAGGCGCAGCACCTTTTTTTCGCGTTTCAGATCCCCTTCCGCCGTATCGAAGCGCAGGTTGATTTCGTGCACCCGTTTCTGGAGGAGCGCCCCGCCTAGCATCTGCACGCGCTGCTCCAGGGCTGCCAGGTCGGCGATATAAAACTTGACCTCAATTTCCTGATACTGGGGCTGCATAGTTATACAATGGTGAGCAGGATCTGCCGCTGCTCAACGCTGTCGCCGGCTTTAACCCTCACCCGCCGCACCGTACCTTCGCGCGGCGCTTTGAGCTCGTTTTGCATTTTCATTGATTCCAGCACGACAAGCACATCGCCTTGACTGACCTCCTGACCATCCGAAACGGGAATGGAGACGATCAGCCCTGGCATGGGGGCCCTGAGTAAAAACTCGCCTCTCTCCACAACCCGGCTGCGTGCGGCTGCGCGCAGCCGTTTCTCGCGTTCGTCTTCCACATTCACCGGAAACAGCCGGCCGTTCATCAGCACCTGCCAGTCATTTTGCTGGCCTTCATTTTCGCTCCGGTATACAAACGCTTCGTAGGATTTCCCGTCAATGATCAACGAGAAAACAGGCTGGTTTCCTACAGGGTCAAAATCTACTTCATACGTCACGCCGTCAACCATCACCCGGCGCTCGTCCACAATCTCTACGATAAATTCGTGACCGTCAATGGTGGTGATGTATTTCATTCCATTTCTCCGCACAGGCTGACAGGCCAGATCACGTTCATCGGTTCAGCCGCTCCCAGCGGCTCATCCATTTCCAGTTGCTCGTATCGCGCTCGTTTCGTCGGATGATCTGCGCCGCACGCTGTGTCTGCCTGTGTGCGACCAGTGTGGCTGCGATGGCAGCCACTGTGGACTGATGGTCTTTGCCCAACCCATCATCTTCGATCGCAAAACGTTCCTCGATAAAGCGAGTGTCGAACTGTCCGCCCATAAAGCGGTGCGAATCCATCAGGCTCTGGTGGAATGGGATGTTGGTGCGCACTCCGGCGATCTTATACTCTTCCAGAGCGCGCCGCATACGCAGGATCGCCTCGGCGCGGGTTTCGCCCCACACAATCAGCTTCGAAATTAGGGAGTCGTAATAAGGCGTAACTTCAAAACCGGGATAAACGCCTGTATCTACGCGCACACCCGGTCCGGTCGGCAGGAGGCTGTGAGTGATCCGCCCGGTAGATGGAAGGAAGTTGTTGTAAGGATCTTCAGCGTTAATGCGGCATTCAATGGCCCAACCGTTCAGGTGGAAATTACCCTGGCAGCAGCGCATTTGCCGGCCGCGAGCAATACGGATCTGTTCCTTTACGATGTCGACACCGGTGACCATTTCCGTCACCGGATGCTCCACCTGCAGGCGCGTGTTCATTTCCAGGAAGTAGAAATTCTTATCTTTATCCACCAGAAATTCAATCGTGCCTGCGTTCAGGTAATCCACCGCCTGGGCAGCGCGCACCGCCACCATGCCCATCCGCTGGCGCAGTTCTTCATCATCCCCAATGAATGGTGAAGGCGCTTCTTCCAGCAGTTTCTGGTGGCGGCGCTGCAGTGAGCATTCGCGCTCTCCCAGATGCACCACGTTGCCATGACTGTCGGCCAGAATCTGAAACTCAATATGGCGAGCACCTTCCACCACCTTTTCCAGGTAAACATTACCATCGCCAAATGATGCCTCAGCCTCGCGGCGCGCCTGCTGCAGTAAAGCCGGCATCTCCTCCAGGCTGTGCACCTCGCGCATCCCTTTGCCGCCGCCTCCTGCTGTCGCTTTAATTAGCAAAGGAAAACCGATCGAGGGCGCTACCGCCAGCAGTTCATCATCTCGCAGCGATCCTTCCCCCTCCGTTCCGGGTACAACCGGGATGCCCGCGGCGGATACGGTCGCACGCGCCACTGCCTTGTCGCCCATCGCAGCGATCGCAGAGGGTCGCGGCCCGACAAAAACTAGGCCCGCCTTCTGGCAGTCTTCGGCAAAATCCGCGCGCTCTGCCAGAAAACCGTATCCCGGATGAATTGCTCCCGCTCCGCTTCGCCGGGCGATATCGATGATTTTATCGCCGCGCAGATAAGACTCGCGCGAGGGAGCCGGCCCCAGCAAATAGGCTTCGTCGGCATAGCGCACATGCAGCGCCTGCCGGTCTGCCTCAGAATAAACCGCGACCGTCTGCATGCCCAGTTCTCGACAGGCGCGGATAATGCGTACAGCAATCTCACCCCGATTTGCGATCAGGATTTTATTAAACATATCAGTTATTTTCTCCTGCCCGATTGATTTGTTCCACCATCTACTGCCTCTTTACATGTTCGCCCAGGAAAGCAATTACCCGCTGGTTAAACTCGTCTGGCATATTCTGGGGGAGCATGTGCACGCCTTCCGGCGCCAGCCACAGATCTGCATTTGGGATCGCCCCGGCAATATCCCAGGCGTGCTGGTCAGATGCATATTCGTCTTCCATTCCCTGCACAACCAGGGTCGGACACTCGATGCGCCGCAGCACAGGGCGGATATCCCAATTCAGGTTCTCCTGCTTTCGCCAGCCTTCATACCAGTTGACGAAGACTGCATCGGCCCGGTCGCCGTGAATGCGCGTCATACCTTCCCGAAACCGGGAGTCCTGCTCAAAAGCTCGGCGGGTGTGGTCCAGGCCGCTTTCCATTTGCGGCTCCACGTAGATATGCGCAGCCACACTCACCAGCGCCTGAACCTGATCCGGGAACTTGGCAGCATAATAAAGTGCGATGGTTCCGCCATCGCTGTGCCCGATCAATGCTGCTTTTTCAACCTCCAGATGGGAATAAAGATCGTGCAGGTCGGCGACATCCTCGTTGAAATAGGGAATGGAAAATTCATTTCGCGGGCTGGATGCACCGAACCCCCAGCGGTCATAGGCAATCACGTAATAGCCTGCCTCGATCAGTGCTGGAATAGTATTCCTCCAGGCTCGCACGCTTCCAAGCCCGTGATGGAGCAGGAAAACCGCCGGATCTTTACGAGAGCCATAAGTCTCTACATGCAGCTGGTGTCCGTTAACCGAGATCATTCGCACCACCCTTCCTAATGCCAGTAGTTGAGATGATGCAGTGCATAGTTCTTTGGCTTACAGCGGGATGCATCCGTGTTTCTTGGGTGGGTTTGAGTCACGTTTGTTGGACAGCATCTCCAGCGCATTGATCAGGCGCGGGCGAGTTTCGCGCGGTTCGATAATATCGTCGATATATCCGCGCGAGGCGGCGACGTAAGGGTTGGCGAACTTCTCGCGGTATTCGGCCACCAGCTCTGCCTTGCGCTTCACCGGGTCTTCAGCCTGGGCGATCTCCTTGCGAAACACAATATTCACAGCCCCTTCCGGGCCCATAACCGCAATCTCTGCGCTCGGCCAGGCCAGATTCAAATCCCCGCGGATGTGTTTGCTGCTCATCACATCGTAAGCCCCGCCGTAGGCTTTGCGTGTGACGACCGTCAGCTTCGGTACGGTAGCTTCGCAGTAAGCATACAGCAGTTTAGCCCCCGAACGGATGATGCCCCCGTGTTCCTGCGCGGTGCCGGGCATAAATCCGGGGACGTCAACAAAAGTGACCAGGGGGATATTAAAGGCATCACAAAAACGCACAAACCGCGCCGCCTTTTCAGATGCATTGATATCCAGCACCCCGGCCAGCACGGCCGGTTGGTTGGCCACCACCCCCACACTGTGCCCTCCCAGGTGGGCAAACCCGATCACAATATTCGGCGCAAAGCTTTCCTGGATTTCAAAAAACTGCCCGTCGTCAACGATCCGCAGGATTGCTTCTTTGATATCGTACGGCTTGCTCGGATCTGAAGGAACGATTGTATCCAGAGCTTCATCCATACGCAGCGGGTCATCAGTGGTGGGGATGAAGGCCGGATCTTCCATGTTATTCTGAGGCAGGTAGCTCAACAGTTTGCGGATCAGGTAAAGGGTATCCGCCTCGGTATCTGCTACAACATGACACACCCCGGAGAGCTCGGCATGAACACTGGCGCCGCCCAGTTCCTCAAAGGATACTTCTTCATGGGTAACCGCCTTCACCACTTCCGGGCCGGTAACAAACATATACGATGAATTACGCACCATGAAGATGAAATCGGTCAGCGCCGGAGAATACACGGCGCCCCCGGCGCACGGCCCCATTATGGCGCTGATTTGAGGGATGACTCCTGAGGCCAGAGTGTTGCGCAGGAAAATATCCGCATACCCGCCAAGAGACACCACCCCTTCCTGGATCCGTGCGCCGCCTGAATCGTTCAGTCCGATCACGGGCGCTCCATTTTTCAGGGCCATGTCCATGATCTTGCAGATCTTCTCGGCATGGACCTCCCCAAGGCTGCCCCCAAATACGGTGAAGTCCTGTGAATACACGTAAACAAGCCGGCCGTCAATCGTACCCCAGCCTGTGACTACGCTGTCGCCCAGATATTTCTGTTTGTCCAGACCAAAATCGGCGGTACGGTGAACGACAAATGCGTCCAGTTCGCGAAAAGATCCTTTGTCGAGCAGTAAATCAATGCGCTCTCTGGCTGTCAACCGCCCTTTCTGGTGTTGGGCGGCAATCCGTTCAGCGCCCCCACCCAGGCGTCCATTTGCCTTCATCTCTCGCAGTTGTTGAATTTTCTGTTCAGTGGTCATGCAACTCTCCAAAGAAATCTTTAACGCGCGCACGTGAGAATAATAAGAACACGAATAACAGTGCAGCAGCGCTCACAATAAGTGCAAAAGGCCAGTTCGCTGAGCCCCGGACCGCCGGAGACCAGAACAGGAAACGGTCGATCCAGTAGTACAGCACATAAGCTGCAGCTGCCCAGCGCATTAAACCTGGCGCCCAGCGGCTTCCACGCCACAACCCATAGGCAAGCACGATCCCTGTCACGCTCCACAACAGGCCGGTTATGACCAGGTAAAGCGGTGAAACTGTAAGAATCTCGGAGAAGAACCTCCAGAGACGGATGCCGTCGATCATGCGCAGCAGGTTGAGCACCGCAAGGGTTAACACCCCTGGGGTCAGGAGCGTTACGCCCAGGGGACGCGAACGCCTCTGCCCCCGTTCATATGGAACAGCAGCATGAGGGCCATGATCCTGATTGGCTGACTTTTCCAACCCGCTCACCCTCTACCTGTCCCTGTCATGGTTTGTTGGGAATATGCGTTCATCATAAGGAAATGATACCTGCGAACCACAGCCCCCTTGATCTATTCTTCGATGGCTAATGTAATTTTCCCCTTCTGCTCCCCTTTCTCCAGACGTTCCTGGGCCTTCCTGGCTGCCGAAAGCGGAAACGTGCTGTCGAGCACCGGTTTGAGTTTTCCGGCGAACACCAGATCCATAACCCTGGCGAACTCAGCCCGTGTGCCCATGGTGGATCCTATGATTGAGAGGTGTTTCCCGAACAGGAAACGATTATCGATCTCGAACTTTGGCCCGCCGGTGTTGCCCACCGTCAGGATGCGGCCGCCCTTTACCGCGGCTCGAAAGCTCAGTGGGAAGGTCGTCCCCACATTATCGACAACCACATCCACGCCGCGTTTTCCCGTCATCTGGTAAACGGTCTTCGACCAGTCCGCCTCTTTAGAACGGTCGATCAAATAATCGGCGCCCAGTTCTTCCGCGATGCGCAGCTTTTCAGCGCTTGAGCCGACCACATAGACAACCGCGCCGCTGAGCTTTGCAATTTCAATGCTGGCGGTGTTCACCCCTCCGGAGGCGCCCACAACCAGCAAGGTTTCACCCGGACGCAGCCCGCCGCGCGTAATCAGAGAATGCCAGGCCGTATGGTACACCAGTGCAGCGGCGGCCGCAGTCCGCGGGTCAAATCCATCGGGAATGGCATACAGGTTCTGCTGGGGAACAACCACGTATTCTGCATATGTCCCTCGCAGGGTCTCTCCCAGCAGATTCCAGTTGCGGCAGCGATTTTCAAACCCGGCGGCGCAGTGCTCACATTTACCACAGCCGATGTTCGAATTGATGACCACTCGCTGTCCGACCTGCCAGTTGTTCACGCCGGGGCCTGTAGCTGCCACGACTCCCGCCCCGTCCGCGCCTGGAATGTGCGGATATTCCAGTTTGATACCCGGCCAGCCCTGCCGTACCCACAGATCCAGCCGGTTCAGCGCCGCATACTGCAGCCGCACCAGAACCTCTCCCGGCCCTGGTTCCGGGCAGGGGAAATCTGCATACTGTAGCACCTCAGGGCCGCCATGCGCGGTAATCAGTACAGCTTTCATCCATTACCCCATGCAATCAGGTTTGCTCTTTTTTTACGATTATGCTTGCCGGTCGAAAAAATACAACCGGAAAGCGGCTCCTCCCACGCCGCTGCTATAGCTTCCGGGAGTAAATGTCTGGCGCCTCCGTTTTTGATCACGAAGGCGCCGGAACGGTGACCCACCCGGCCTGCGCTTATCGCAGCCCTGTTTCCAGTCGTGAGATAACCAGCCGCTGGATCTCGCTGGTGCCTTCGTAAATTTCCGTGATTTTCGCATCCCGGAAGTAGCGTTCCACCGGAAGCTCTTTGCTGTAGCCCATGCCCCCGTGAATCTGCACCGCCTGGTGCGTGACGAACATGGCTGTTTCCGATGCGAACAGCTTGGCCATCGATGCTTCCAGCGTAAAACGTTCGCCAGTCTTCTTCGCGCGTTCTTTTGCCATCGCTGCCTGGTATATCAACAGCCGTGAGGCTTCAATGCGCGTTTTCATATCGGCCAGCTTGAAGGCTATGCCTTCGAACGACCCGATCTTCTGACCGAAAGCCTCACGCTCCTTCGAATATTCCAGGCTGGCTTCGTATGCAGCTTCAGCGATCCCCAGCGCCTGGGCTGCGATGCCGATGCGTCCGGCATCCAGCACGGTCATCGCGATTTTAAAACCTTCCCCTTCTTCGCCCAGCCGGCATTCCACCGGAGCGCAGTAATCTTCAAATACGATTTCGCTAGTTGCCGAAGCGCGGATTCCCAGCTTGGGTTCCTTCTTGCCTACACTGAAACCCGGCTGCCGGGTATCGATCAAAAAGGCCGTGATCCCCTTGTGCTTTTTCTCCGGGTCTGTCATTGTAAACAGCACAATGTAATCCGCAACGGGTCCACTGGTCACCCATGACTTGCGACCGTTGATGCGGTATACATCGCCTTCACGCACCGCCCGGCTGCGCATGGTCCCTGCATCCGAGCCTGACATCGGTTCTGTGAGCGAATAAGCGCCAATGGCCTTTCCAGAGGCTACTGCCCGCAGATATTTTTGCTTTTGTTCTTCGGTCCCGAAACGCAGCAATCCGTAGCAAAAAAGAGAATTATTTACCGACATGATTGTGCCGTGGGAAGCATCTGCCTTGCAGATTTCCTCCAGTGCCAGCACATATGCCAGGGTATCCATGCCTGCCCCACCGTATTCTTCAGGCACTTCGATCCCCATAAAGCCCATTTCGCCCATTTTTTTGATCGTATCCATGGGAAACTCACCCGACTCATCATATTCTGCTGCGATGGGCGCGATTTCATTCTGGGCAAACTCCCGGGCCGCCTGGCGGATCATTTCATGCTCTTCCGTTAACGGAAACAGGCCATTGCCACTCATATATCCCTCCTAATATGGATGCTGGTGTCACCTGTTTGATTATAGCATGCATGTTTTTATCTCTCCCCACCGCTTTCTCAAGATCTTCTCACAGGCGTGCGCTAACAGGCTTTTCTCAGATGGAACCATCCTTTATGTCTATAGGGCACAAGAAAGGCCGAACAATCGCCGGTTCACAGCCGGATGGATGATAGAATATTACGCATGAATCCACATCTCCCGGGATCACTCCTATGAATGAAGAAATTAATCGCGAGACATTTGATCATATCGTCCAGCTTGCTGCACTCGAACTATCCGAGGAAGAGGCGGAATACCTGCGCCAGCAGTTGAACAACCAGCTTAAATCGATTCACGAGCTGGAAGCCATCCCACTGGAGGGGGAGATCAGCCCCACTTCTCACGGCGTGCCCTACACCCGCGCCACCACTCCGGAAATCAGAGAGGATAAGTGGGTTCCCTACCCCACACCACAGGACATCCTGGCCGCAGCGCCTGAGGTCGAAGACGGGTATATCGTTGTACCCGACATCCCGCATACCGATCTTGAGTAACGAGATTACTGGCTATGGAACTTACCGACTACTCTGCCTACGAAATCGCCAGCATGGTTCGGCGCCGTGAAATTTCGGCGCGGGAAGTGCTGGAATCTGCTCTGAATCGTATCGATGCGGTAGACGGGCGGCCGGGTACGCTTGACCCGGGTCCGTTGAGCGAGGATGACTTGCAGCGTGTACATGCCTTTATCACCCGCACCGAAGATATCGCCCGCGCGCAGGCCGAGGATATCGACCGCCGGCTGGCAGCGGGTGAAGATCCAGGTCCACTTGCTGGCGTCCCCTATACGGTCAAAGACATTTTCTGTGTAAAAAACACACTTACCACAGCAGCATCCCGCATTCTTTCGAACTATACCGCTCCGTATACCGCCACCCCCGTAGAACGCCTGCAGCAGGCTGGCGGTGTGATGCTCGGCAAAGTAAATCTGGACGAGTTCACCTTCGGTTCTTCCAATGAATCCTCCGCCTTCCAGCCGGTGCCGCGCAACCCCTGGGATCTGTCTCGTGCCCCGGGTGGTTCCTCGGGTGGCAGCGCGGCTGCCGTCGCCGCCGGAGAAGGCGCCCTTTCGCTGGGGACGGATACCGCAGGCTCCATCCGCCAGCCTGCAGCACTTTGCGGCGTGGTGGGCATGAAACCTACCTACGGGCGTGTCTCACGCTTCGGGCTGATCGCTTTTGGCTCTTCCCTCGACTGTCCGGGGCCGCTGGCTCGCACGGTGACCGACGCTGCCCTGATGATGAACGTGATCGCCGGACCCGACCCGCGCGATGCAACCGCAGCCACCGCACCGGTTGAAGATTACCTCGCCAATCTCGAGACCGGCGTTAAAGGGATGCGCATCGGCCTCTCGCCCGATTATTTTCGCATCCGCTATCCCGATGACCAGACCGGGGAACTGCTCGAAGAGCCTGTCGACCCGGAAATCGAGGCCGCTGTGATGGACGCTGCCCGCCGTCTGGAGGCGTTAGGCGCCGAGATTGTCACGGATGTGCCCATGCCGCACAATCGCTATGGCATCCCGGCTTTCTTTGTCATATCGCGAGTAGAGGCCGCCTCCAACCTGCACCGCTATGACGGGGTGAAATATGGCTACCGCACGCCAGCAGCCGTAAAAGACCTTCAGGAGCTCTACCGCAGAAGCCGGGCGGAAGGTTTTGGCCTGCAGCCTAAGGTGCGTATCCTCATGGGAATGTACGTCAGCGCTGCCCAGTACAGCGAGCAGTATTACAACCGCGCGCTGAAAGTTCGCACCCTCATCCGCCGCGACTTTGAAGCCGCCTTTGATCCCCAGGGGCGCTACCGGCTGGATGCCCTGCTCGCTCCCACAACACCAGGCACGGCCTTCCCCCTCGGCGCTGTCTACGGGAACACGGTCCGCATGCAGTATATGGACCAGCTCACAGTTGCTGCAAACCACGCCGGAGTGCCGGGGATTTCTATTCCTGCAGGCCTCGACAAAGACGGTCTGCCCATTGGGATCCAGTTGATCGGGCCTGATTTCTCCGAGGCAAACCTGCTGCGAATAGGGCGAGCGTACGAAATTGCCACTCAGGATGAACCCTGGCGCACGGCAAAGCCGCGTGTCCTGCAGGCAGTGCCGTAACCTGTGCTGGGCGAAGTTCTATCAGCCCTACGACCGTATCCACACACCATTGTCGCAGGAAGATGCACCTATGACCGAGTATGAAGCTGTTATTGGCCTGGAAACGCACATCCAGTTGAATACCCTCACAAAAATATTTTGCTCGTGTAAAGCCGACTCCTGGGAAGATGAGCCGAACTCGAATATCTGCCCGGTGTGCACCGGGCAGCCCGGCGTCCTGCCTGTGCTCAATCGTTCCGTGGTCGAAAAAGCTGCCCTGCTCGCAGCCGCCATGCATGCCGAGCTTCAGCCCATATCCTTCTTCGACCGGAAAAACTATTTTTACCCCGACCTTCCCAAGGGCTACCAGATCTCACAATACGACTGCCCGCTGGCGCGCGGTGGATATTTGGATGTTCCCATGCCGGAGGGTTATACTCGCCGGGTCAAGATCAGCAAGCTGCATATCGAAGAAGACGCCGGAAAAACCAAAAACGAAAACGGCCACCGCCTGATCGACTTCAACCGCTGCGGTGTGCCCCTGGTCGAGATGGTCACCGGACCCAACCTGCGCACGGCCGATGAAGCCGCACAATATCTGATTCGCCTGCGCCAGCTCCTGCGCTGGCTGGGTGTCTCCGATGCGGATATGGAGAAAGGCCATTTACGCTGTGACGCGAACGTCTCTATTCGTCCTGTGGGTGCTGATTACCTCAACCCCAAAACCGAGATCAAAAATGTTAATTCAATCGTCGCGGTCCGTGACGGTATTCAGGCGGAGATAGAACGCCAGATCCGGGAAGTCGAAGCCGGGCGCAGGATCGAAGCCTGGACCCTGGAATGGGACGAAGAGGCCGGGGTGCTGCGCAAGATGCGCTCGAAAGAAACCGAAGCCGATTACCGCTATTTCCGCGAACCCGATTTGCTGCCTGTTCGCCTGGATGAAGAATGGAGAGAGAAGATTCTTGCTGAGCTTCCGGAACTGCCGCTGGATCGACGGGAGCGTTTTGTCAGAGAATATGAACTGCCCGAATATGACGCCGACATCCTGACCGGTGAAAGCAGCCTGTCTGATTACTTCGAAGCAGCTGTAGCGGCCTACGGAAAAGATCCGAAACGTGTTTCCAACTGGCTGATGAACGATGTGCTGCGCATGATTAACGAAAAAGGCATAACAGCCGGCGAGCTGCGGTTGACCCCTGTCTACCTGGCCGAGATTATTCAATTGGTTGATGCGGGCACGATCAACAGTTCCACTGGAAAATCGCTGCTGGAAAAAGTCGAAAACAGCGGCCGGTCGCCCAGAGAAATTGTCGAGGCGGAAGGTCTGGCCCAGGTCAGCGATCAGGACGCCATCCGCCAGATTGCTTTGGAGGTTCTCCAGGAGAATCCCGAACAGGTCAAAACGTACAAAGGCGGTAAAGTGACGCTGATCGGCTGGTTCGTGGGGCAGGTGATGAAGAAGTCCCGCGGCAAGGCAGATCCGCAGCTTGCCCGAACGCTGCTGGAGCAGCTGCTCGCTGAAATGTGATTATCAAGCACCTGGTAGCCAGAATTTCAACGCAAAAGCAAACCTGACTTATGAAATCTTCCTATTTATATTTACACGGGCTGCGTTTCCATTACCTGCAGTGGAACACGGAGGACGGCGGTCAGCCCGTGGTGCTGCTGCACGACATCTCCTCGAACGCTCGCATCTGGGAGCCGGCTGCCAGGCTCCTGGCCCAGGCTGGTTTCAGCCTGTCAGCGCCGGATCTGCGGGGGCATGGATTGACCGACAAACCAGAGAGCGGCTACAACTTCGATTGGTTTACACGCGATCTGATCGCACTTCTCGATGCCTGGGATTACGAACGGCCGGTGCTCGTTGGCCATTCCTGGGGCGCTCTGCTGGCTCTGGAATATGCCTCGCACTTCACCTTTGGCCCGCGAGCCCCGCGCGGCCTCGTCCTTATTGACGGCGGACTATCCCAGCTCGCCGCCGGACCCGGCACTCCCGAGGCAGCCACCTGGGAGCGCACGGCTGAAAGGCTCGCCCCACCGTATATGAACGGCATGAAGCTGACCGAGTTCCTGCAGTACATCAGGCAGACTTCTCACGGGTGGGAACCGGACGAAGAGACACTGCCTTTAATCCTATCGAATTTCGAAATCCTTGAGGAAGGTGACAGCGAAGACAGCAACGGCGCCAGCCCCGACAGCTCAGAAGTTATCTACCCTCGCCTGAGCGTTGCACATTATATGGAACTGGTGCGCGCCCTCTGGGAATATAAAACCTACGATAAATTCTCTCGGGTGAGCTGCCCGGTCCTGATGATCCCTGCGCGCCCACCTGGCGACATCACACCTGATCTGGCGGAACAGATCCGGCGCAAGGAAAAGGGCGTTGCTGAAGCCCGCAAACGCATCAAAGACCTGCGCGTCGAATGGATGATAGACACCAGCCACCATGTGCCGCTTCAAAGGCCGGGCGAGCTGGCTCGCTTGATAACTGAATTTGTGCAGAGCCTTTAACGGACTGCGTCTGCTCGTACCGGCCAGGTGCCGTTTTTACGCTCCACATACTGTTGACGCTGGCGGCCGAACTCCGGGTCCAGTTGTGACAGCGGGACGAATTCTCCATCCACGAGCACATCCGGGTCGATTGTGCGGATTTTTGTCCGCACGTAGAATGTCGGTTCCTGTTCGTCCCAGTAAAACTGTGTCCGGGTGTCAACCAGTTTCACCAGCTCATCCACACCCGGGTGTCTCGCAGACGCAAGCCGCCCCCAGACGTCTACGTCTGTTCCCCAGAAGTCTTCCTCAGTAAGGATACCTGCTCGTATTCCCTCCCGGATCGCCTGTGCCGCGAGTTCATATAACCCCACCTCTCGGAAATTGGACCAGCTGAGGTCGTCCGCCGCCATAAATGTGTAGCCCATCCACCGGGCTATTTCGACATCCTGCACCCCAACACGCCCGTTGTTCACCACCAGGCTGGCAGCTGCCTGTATTACCTGCTCGTGGCTTGCCAGCCCCAGGTCAACGCTGTCGCGAAAAAAGTAATCCAGGCGGTCGGCGCACAGAGCGGGGGCGGGCTGTTCCAGGATCGGGTAAGCTGCCTCATCGAGAAAGTCTCGCCAGTTGTATCCGTGCCGCTCCAGCGCTGCGGGCACGTCGCTGCTGTGTAAATATTCCTCTTTGACCTCTTCGTGATAGCTCTGCTCGTTGTGCGCTCCGACGACATAATCGATCACATGGCTGAAAGCGGTGTGGCTGATATCGTGCAGCAGCGCTGCAATTTGCTCCTTCAGCGGTGCCCCCAGCCTGCGGGCCAAAATCATCACCCCCATGGAATGGTCGAAGCGCGAGGTCATACTCGTAATTCCCAGCAGGCCGGTGATGCCATGCTGCAGCACGCCCTTCAACCGCTGGACGGCTGCTGTCTGCATCAGATCCAGCAGGACGGTTTCACGGATTTCTTCTTCACCGTACAGGGAATCCGTATAGATCACTGGAGCATGCATGAAGATAATTTTCCTTTTTCGCCGGGTAACAGGGGGTAATTAAGACCCATGCAGGATGGCCTGGGTTTCACTGCCGGAGATGGGTGCAAGCTCCACCCGGTTCTTCCCCAGCCTCTTTGCCCGGGCATTCGCAGTCTCCGCCTGATCCAGCAGTTCGGCCTCACGCAGGCCAGTTTCCGGATAGGCCGCCGCACCGATGGAAATCGTCACCGGCAGAAGCCATGCCTGTGAGCTCCGCTCCACGTGCTGGCACAGGCGCCTTCCGATTTGGGCTGCCTGCTGCAGATTCGTTTCAGGGAGCAGTATGAGAAATTCATCACCGACACGCCATCGCGCCAGAAAATCGCCCGGTCTCAGGCTGCTGCGCAGGGTCTCTGCCAGAGCACGCAGCATCTCATCCCCGGCCGCGTAGCTGATCTTGTTATATTCCCGCAGATCATCCCCGTCGATCATCAAGATCCCCAGAGATTGAAAGTTCTGAGCTGCCTCCCGCAGCAGGCTGGTAAGCTGGTTCTGCGCTGCACGCAAATTCGGCAGACCCGTGACGGGGTCGGTCGTTGCCAGCGTCTGTGCTTCTTCCAGCATTCTTCCCAGCGTGGTCATGCGCTCCAGCATCATATTCGACATCCAGTAAAGGACCGATGTTTCTGAATTCGCAGAAATCTGTGTAAGATTGATTTCTCGTGCATGGATCACGCGGAAAGACTGCTGCCGGTTCGCTTTCGTCTCAAAGATAGACACCGTCAGATGCAGAAAGATCTCTGCCGGTGCGAAGGGTTCGCTGCCATCGTAATGAATTACGGTCACCGCAGCGACAGGAGGCTGGACCCCAAATTGTCCGGCCTCGACATTCAGCCGGTCAAATACAGCTCTGGCGAGTCGTTCATTATGGACATGCTCGTCTGAGAGCATGACGACAAACTCGTCGCCTCCCAGCCGGAAGACGGGCGCCTGAGTTTCTTCCAGCAGCACCAGGACCATCCAGCGCAGCACGGCATCACCCTTCTTGCGGCCGGCAGAAGCGTTGAGCTGTGCAAAATAATTGATATCGATAGAAACCAGCGAGACCGGTCTGCCAAAACCACTTTTATATTCTTCTGCCAGAAAACGGGAGAGGCTAAGATGATTTTGACATCCTGTTAGTGGATCGATCCAGACCAGTGATTCAGAAGGGTTCGATGTGTTCAAAACTATTTACTCTCCTCCGCGCGACGTTGTTATAGTTTACCATTCCGTGCGTACGGCGGCTGCACGACAACCGGTGACCGGCGAACTTCAGTGCCAATCCGGGCGGGAATCCTGCTCATGGCATATTCGGCCAGCGCAGTGATGGTCAGGCTGGGGTTTACACCCGGGTTGGCGGGGACAATGGATCCATCAATTACATAAAGCCCTGGATAATTGTGCACCCTGCACTCCACGTCAACCACCCCTTCCTGGTCGTTTCGTCCCATCGGGCAGCCTCCCAGGATATGCGCTGTAATGGGAATGTCAAACAGGCTTTCATTGATGGTGGCTGCCGGTATGCCGTCGACCATTTGGGCAAATCGGCGCGTAACCCGGTGTCCGATATCGATCCGGCTGGGGATTTTATGATCCTGATCGGTCACCGAGACCAGTCCCCGCTTGAAAAGCGTGAACAGACCTCGCCCCAGACGCATCCGGATTTGATTGTCTTCGGTCTGCATCACCAGCAGGATGGTCGAACGCTGCGCCCAGCCCGGCAGAACGTGAGTTTTCATGAAATCTACCGGGTGTCTGAATATCTGGGCCAGTGTCCACAGCAGCCGGCGAAGAAAGCCCTTTTGCTCTTCCCCAACCATAGGGCCGGACAGGAAGCGCATCAGCGATGACCCGGCCGGGTAGCGCACCGGTTCTATCGTTGTTACCGGATCGGCGTAAAACATCGATGTGATCGCAATACCTTCAGAGTAATCGTGCTTGCGGCTGCGGCTGGTTGTCCCCAGAATCGCCTCACTGTTGGTACGCACCTGGTCTCCCAACCGCTGAGATATTTTAGGCAGCGAGCGGGTTACATCCCGGCATCGAAAGAGCAGCCTCTGGGTTCCAAGCGCTCCAGCGGAGAAAATTACGTTGCGAGCGCGCACACGCCGCAGCGGTTTGAGCAGCCAGGCAGTAGTTTTCCGGTAAAGGACTTCGTAGCGAGCGCCGTCCGGCTGCCCACCAGGAAGCGGGCGTACATCGACAACTTCCGCTTCCGGGCGTATTTTCGCTCCCCACTTTTCAGCGAAGTAAAGATAATTTTTCACCAGGGTGTTCTTGGCGTTGTACCGGCAGCCCACCATACAGCCCCCACAGTGAATGCATCCCCGCCGAGGTGGCCCCTCACCGCCAAAGAAAGGATCAGGCACTTCCTGGCCCTCTTCACCGGGCCGGCCAAAAAATATCCCTACCCGGGTAGGCTGGAAGGTCTTCTCCGAGCCCAGTTCACAGGCGATCTCTTTCAGGATGTGGTCCGCCGGCCAGAAGCGCGGGTTGGTCGTCACGCCCAGCATCTGGCAGGCAGTTTCATAGTGGGGCTTTAAGATGGTCTTCCAGTCCGCCAGATGCTTCCAGGAGGGAGCATCCAGGAACTTATCTTCAGGCTGCATTAACACCGTGGCATATCCCAGGCTGCCGCCTCCCACGCCGCTGCCGTGCAGGACAAACACATGCCGGAAAGGACTGATCTGCAGGATACCGAAGCAGCGCAGAAACGGCGCCCAGAGATATTTGAAGATGTTCCAGGTGCTTTTGGGAAAGTCCTCATCGCGGAAGCGTTTTCCACGCTCGAGAACCAGAACACGGTAGCCCTTTTCGGTCAGGCGCATTGCAGACACACTGCCGCCAAAACCGGAGCCTATGACGACATAATCATAGTCCTCGGTTGTATTCATAGAACCCCCTGCCGGTTTTCCGGCCCAGATGGCCGGCGTCTACCATTCTGCGCAGCAAACTTGCCGGGCGATATTTATCCTCTCCCAGATCGCGATGCAGGACTTCCATCACGTACAGCACCACATCCAGGCCGATCAGGTCGCAGAGTTCAAGTGGGCCCATGGGATGGTTCATCCCCAGTTTCATCACCGTGTCGATCGCTTTGGCATCACCCACCCCCTCCTGCAGGGCGAAGATCGCCTCGTTAATCATCGGACACAGGATCCGGTTCGAGATAAAACCGGGTGAGTCTTTGGCTTCCACCGGCTCTTTGCCCATCTTACGGCATACATCCAGGATGACCCCGGTGGTTTCATCGCTGGTGGCCAGACCGCGAATCACTTCCACCAGGCGCATCAGCGGCACTGGGTTCATGAAGTGCATACCGATCACCCGGTCCGGCCGCTGCGTACCTCCTCCGATCTTTGTGATGCTGATGGAGGAGGTATTCGAAGCCAGAATCACCTCAGGCCTGGCCAGCCGGTCAAGATCGGCAAAAATCTTCAGCTTCAACTCGGGGTTTTCTGTGGCGGCCTCGATCGCCAGGTCAGCTTCTCGAACCGCATCCAGTTCGCTGACCAGGCGAATCTGGTCCACGGCTGCGCGCTGCTCTTCCGACAGCTTCCCCCTGCTCAGCAGCCGGTCGGCTGACTTCTGCATCGTCTCTCGGGCGCGCTCCAGCTGCTGCTGGTCAATATCCATCAGCGTAACCTGGAAACCACTGGTTGCAGCGGTCTGCGCAATCCCGTTTCCCATTGTCCCGGCTCCGGTGACAAAGATGTGCTTGATCTGCATATTCACCCCGCTATATGATGATGGACAATTATTCGATTTCGACTGCCATAGCCACTGCTTCTGCCCCGCCCAGGCAGAGCGACGCGATTCCTCGCTTCAATCCGCGATCTATTAGTGCATAGATCAGGGTGGTGAGCACGCGTGCGCCGCTTGCGCCGATGGGATGGCCGAGAGCAATCGCCCCGCCGTTAACGTTGACCTTGTCCCAATCCCATCCCTGATCCATCAGCGCATAACCGTTTGCCAGCACCTGAGCGGCAAAGGCTTCGTTGAGTTCGATAAGATCAACATCTTCCAGTGTCCAGCCCACTTTCTGCAGCAGGCGCGGGATCGCTTTCGAGGGAGCATCAAACAAGTATTTCGGCGCGACCGCTGCCTGGGCATAACCGGCCACTCGCGCCAGTGGTTCGACGCCCAGCCGGCGCGCCTCTTCACGGCTTGCAACCACCACCGCGGCAGCCCCATCGTTCAATCCCGGCGAATTCCCGGCTGTGACCTTCCCACCCTCCTGGAAGGCGGGTTTCAGGCTGGCCAGTGCTTCCAGAGAGGTATCTCTGCGCGGACCTTCATCGGTATCAACAAGCGAAACCTGTCCTTTGCGCCCCTGCACCTCCACGGGTACAATTTCGGGCTTGAATTTCCCGCTGTCAATGGCAGCAACTGCTCTCTGATGGCTCCTCAGGGCGAATTCATCCATCGCCTGGCGGGTCACTTCATATTCTTCAGCGATAAACTCAGCGGCGTTCCCCATTCCCCAGTTCTCAAATGGGTCCCACAGTCCGTCCAGCAGCAGGGCGTCGGTAAGCTGCGAATGTCCGTACCGCAGGGTTCCGGTGCGGCCATCCACCAGATACGGCGCCCGGCTCATACTTTCCATCCCGCCGGCGACAAATAGATCATCATCGCCGGCCCGAATGGCCTGGGCAGCCAGCATCACCGCTTTCAACCCCGATCCGCATACCTTGTTGATGGTTGTCGCACCTACCCCTTCAGGGAGGCCGGCAAATATCGCTGCCTGCCGCGCCGGGTTCTGGCCCTGTCCGGCGGAGACCACCGTGCCCATGATCACTTCATCGATCTTAGTGAGATCCTCAATACCGGCACGCTTCACTGCCTCCTTGACGACGACAGCACCCAGGCGCGGCGCGGGGATGCTGCTCAGCCCGCCCTGAAATCGTCCAATGGGTGTGCGTACGGCGCTGAGAATTACAGGTTCTCGTTGGTTATTCTCTGTCACTCCCGTTCCTCCTCTTTTTCCCCCGGGCGCGGTGATCGACCGTATTTGCTCGAGCAAACTGCCTGCTCAGCCGCTGCGCCCACAATCGTCTTTTCCTGTTTGCCACACAGGACCACGGTTATCGTCTTCCGGTATCTTTTCCCCGCTGAAGATATGACTTTTTAAAACCGGCAGCTGGCACGTGTTTACGCCGCAGCCAGTCCTCGGCGCCGTCTCAGGATCAAATCACATACCCCTCTCAACCCTGGGGAGCGGACTGCTCCAAACCCCCATTCCAGGCAGCGCGAACACGCTCGTAAGTCTCCTCCAGCGCCTCAGGAAGCACACGTACCCCTCCAACCGATGACATAAAATTGGTGTCGCCGCTCCAGCGAGGCACAACATGCAGGTGCACATGCTCTGCAATCCCGGCCCCGGCAGCTTCACCAAGGTTCATACCCAGATTAAAACCGTCCGGGTGATAGATATTCTTCAGGGCAAGTGTCGCCTGGTTGGTCAGTTCCATGATTTCAGCCCTCGTCTGTGCGTCAAGCTGATCCAGGGCTGAACGGTGCTCATACGGGACAACCATCAGGTGACCGCTGGTATACGGATAACGGTTGAGAATCACAAACGCGTGCTTTCCACGCGCCACAATCAGGTTTTCAGGGCCGTCAGGCTGCTGCACTGCCCGGCAAAAAACACAGTCCTGTTCTTTTTCGCTTTGAATATACTCCATGCGCCATGGGGACCAGAGTTGTTTCATAGATGTCGTTTGGAGCCGAAGCAGACTGTTAGATATTCTGTACGCGCACTGACTAGATTTACCGTCAAACTGGTATGTGCGCCACAGCAGTCTGTACCAGTATTGTAGCAAATATTCCTTTTCTCTGGAATAGTTGACATCCGGCTCGAAGCAGAGTATCCTTTTCAATTCCGAAGCCAGCGCAATTCTGAAGGGAACTGCAGCGGTGATATGACCCAACTCTCTTTTTTCGAGACCCCTTTCTGGACCGTCACAGAAATCACCCATTATCTGCGCAGCTTACTGGAGGGCGACGAAGTCCTCCAGGATTTATGGGTCCAGGGAGAGGTATCGAACCTTTCTCGTCCCGGTTCGGGTCATATGTATTTCACCCTGAAAGATTCAAGCTGTGCGCTGCGCTGTGTAATGTGGCGCAATACAGTTCTGCGCCAGGCCTACATTCCCCGTGACGGAGAAGCCATCGAGGTTCACGGCAGCATTGCCATCTACGAGACCGCCGGTCAGTACCAGCTGTATGCTGACCTGATTCGCCCGGCGGGAGAAGGTGCGCTGTACCAGCAGTTTATGCGCCTCAAGGCGAAATTAGAGGCAGAAGGTCTCTTCGCTCCGGAGCGAAAGCGGGCAATCCCGCGCTGGCCCCAGGTCATAGGAATCGTCACCTCGCCTACCGGGGCGGCGCTGCGCGATATGCTCAATACGCTGCTGCGCCGCTACCCGCTGCCGCGCATTGTGCTCGCACCCACTCAGGTTCAGGGAGATGCCGCCCCGGACGGAATCGTCTCAGCCCTGCAGAGTTTAAACAACCATATCCGGCCCGATGTTATTTTGCTTGCCCGCGGTGGTGGTTCCATCGAAGACTTGTGGGCGTTCAACGATGAGCGCGTTGCGCGTGCCATTGCAAACTGTTCGTGTCCGGTAATCAGCGGAGTGGGACACGAAACAGATTTTACGATTGCCGATTTTGTGGCCGATCTGCGTGCACCCACTCCTACCGCAGCAGCTGAACTGGCCACCCCGAACCGGGCAGATCTGATCACGGATATCGAGGACCTCGCGGAACGGATGAACCGGGCGGTGGAAATCGTGCTGGACAACGAGCGCTGGCGCTTGAGCCGCATCGAGAACCGCCTCAGCCTGCGATCTCCTCAGGCTCAGATCCGCTCCGGCCGCCAGCGGCTGGACGATTTGCTGCGCCGCAGCCACACCCTCAGCGCTCACCGCCTGCAGCTTCAACGCACCCGCCTGCAGGCCCTCCAGCAGCGCCTGGCCTCACTCAGCCCGACAGCTATTTTGCAGCGCGGCTATGCCATGGTCACTCTCCCTGATGGGCGCATCGTGCGCAGCACCAGACAGGTTGCGTATGGAACCGATATTCGCATCCATGTAGAAGATGGATCCTTCGGCGCCCGGGTTAGTGATCATACACCGGATGCACAGTAGGGGAATATAAAATTATTATGGAAGAACAACCTCTCACACCCGACCAACAGGAAGCACTGGATCTCCTGGTGAAAGAGGCAAACGACAAACTGGAGGATGCCGGGCAGAGCAGGGCCACGCAGGCATTCAACCTGGGATGTTCTATGACCCTCATTCCGGGATTGGTCGTAGTTGTGCTGGCATTCATCCTGTCTCGTGCAAACTGGGTGATGGCATTGATCATCGCCGCTGTAGTCATCCTGCTTGCCCTCGGGCTGGCAAACCTGGCTGCGTACACAGCCAAAACCAATGCCATACAGCGTATCTACCAGCTTGAAGCAGGCCCAGAGATTGAGCGCGCATTAAAAAAGTTCGAACTCAGCCGCGCAGTTTTCGACGCCAGGGCCCGTCACATCCTGCCGCAGGATGCCGCACTGCAGGGCTTTATCCAGGTCTCAAACCCTGTTGAAAGCGAAATGAACACCGAATAATCAACCCCGCCGAGGAGCAGTTATGACTGAAGCAGAAACCAGAAAAGAGCAGGAAGGTACATCTGTCGAAGGATTAACCTTCGAACAGGCTTATAAGGAACTGGAAGAAATCGTTGCTTCTCTGGAGAACGAGGAACACCCTCTTGAAAAGGCTCTGGCGCTGTTCGAGCGCGGCCAGACCCTGGCCCGCTACTGCAGCAGCCTGCTCGACCAGGCGGAGCTGCGCATTCAGCAGATCGTTGATGGGGAGCTTGTAGAGTTCAATCTGCAATCCTGAACGCCTATGGACCGGTACATCCTTTTGGACAGCATCCCCCTGTTTAAAAACTACGTCCTGATCTCTGCTCTCGCTGCCTGGAGCCTGGCTCAAGTCATTAAAGTCCCCCTGGAGTTTCTGCGTACACGCCGCTGGAACTGGGCTTTGCTGTTTCGCGCTGGAGGCATGCCCAGCTCTCATTCAGCGCTGGTTGCCTCGACAGCGCATGGGATCGGTTTATCGGCTGGTTTCGATACCCCTCTCTTTGCACTGGCTGTAGCAGTAGCCATGATTGTTATCTACGATTCGACCGGTATCCGGCGCCAGGCTGGACGTCACGCAGCGTTGATCAATGCCATGATCAACGACCTGGCCACCGGCCACCCACTGAAGCAGGAGCATTTACGTGAGGTGCTTGGGCATACCCCTATACAGGCGTTCATGGGTACACTCATGGGAATTGCGATGGCCCAGGCATTTTGGATGTACGGCTGGTATTGGTAATTATCCGGCTGTTTTCAAGCGCACACGCTCAAGCGCCCGGCGCAGCAGGCCGCGCACTTCAGAGCCCCCCAGGGCCAGTATGCTCACCCCGTAGACGACCAACCCGATTGCCAGACCGGCACCCAGAACCAGCCAGGCCGGCAGGCTCCCTGATTGGTCCAACCACCACCACAACCCCAGACCCATGACCAGGGACGCAGCGCTTGCCTGCAGGAACCCTTTGAACACCTGGCTGCCTTCTACCCCCTGTAAACGCCGGCGCATGATTGCCAGCAGTCCTGCCATCTCCAGGGCGGTAGCCAGGGAATTGGCCAGCGCCAACCCGCCGTGGGGCATCCAGCCCAGACGTCCAAACAGTGACGCAAAGAGAAAACTGAAGGCCACGTTCAGGCCCATCGCAGCCGCTCCAACCAGCACCGGGGTGCGTGTGTCGTGCAGCGCGTAGAAAGAACGTGCCATCACCTCCACCACCGAATGCCCCACCAGTCCCACCGCATACCACAGCAGCGCCCATACTACCAGTTCAGTAGAGCGCACGTCAAATTCACCGCGCTGAAACAGAAACGTAACCAGCGGCCGGCGCAGCAGAATCAGCCCAATGGCAGCTGGCACAGACAGCAGGATCACACCTCGCAGGCTGGACGCCAGAGATGAGCGCATTTCATCCAGCTTCCCCAGAGCTGCCTGGGCTGAGAAGGTGGGCAGTGCAGCTATCGCAATTGACTGGGCAATCAGAGCCTGCGGCATCAGCATCAGTTGAAAGGCATAACGCACCCCATTCACACTGCCCTCTGCCATAAATGATGCCAGGTTGACGTTTACCCAGAAATTCAGCTGCACAATGGCCACGCCAAACAGGCGTGGCCCCATCAGGCGCAGCACTTCCCTGAGCTCTGGTACACCCTTACCCCATGTAAAGCGGTAAAACGGTTTCTGGCGCAGCAGAGCAGGCACTTGAAGCAGAAGGTGCAGGGCCGAGCCGATCAGCACGCCTGCCGCAAGCCCAAAAATTCCCAGGAGGGGAGAAAGCACCAGGATGCCAGCGATGATGCCCAGGCTGTACATCGATGGCGCCAGCGCTGGTGCCAGGAATACCTGGTGCGAATTCAGAATCCCCATCACCAGACCGCTCAAGCCGAAGATCACCGCGGACGGCAGCATCAGACGCAGCAGCCGGACGGTCAGTTCAAACTTGTACGGGTCATCCGCAAAACCGGATGCCAGCAGGTAGCGCACGATCTGTGGGGCAAAGATGGCTGCCAGTACACTGACCGTGGTGGACACCAGCAGCACCCAGTTGGCAACAGCAGATGCCAGCTTCCAGGCCTGTCTGGTACGCTCGTGGGATAGCAGAGTGGTATAAGTGGGGATAAACGCTGACCCGAGCGCGCCGCCGGCAATAAGGTTGAAAAGCGTCTCAGAGACCTGGTTGGCGGCAGTAAACGCCTCCAGCTCGGCCGATGTGCCGAAGGCGCGCGCCATCAACACACTTCTCAGCAGGCCGGTGAGGTTGCTCAGCGCAAACGCCACCATCACTGTTCCGGCGGCGCGGGCGATCTGTCGATTGGCAGAAGAGATCGTGGATGTCACAGACCTTGATTATAATGGAACTTTCTCTAGTTAAGCTTTCGCCTTGACATCGAACAATCGTTCTGCTATCCTACATTTAATTCACTGTACCTGCACCGCTAAAATAACCGGACGGATACAGGGAGGTCTTGATGGAAAGTCGATTTACATCTCATCCAGACCCAAAAGCATTTAATGCCCGCGTTTGGGAGATCGTCCGCCAGATCCCACCCGGGCGAGTATGCACATACGGGCAGATCGCCGCGATGATCCCCCCGCCGGATGGAATGAACCTGCGTGATTACGAAGCCTTTGGAGCCCGCTGGGTTGGCGGCGCGATGGCTGCCTGCCCCGATGATGTCCCCTGGCAGCGGGTTATCAACGCCCAGGGAAAGATCAGCATTCGTAAAATGGGCGGTCATCTCCGCCAGCGAGCACTGCTGGAAGCCGAGGGTGTGGAATTCGATGAACGTGAACGCATCGATCTGGCGCGCTACGGATGGAATGGTCCCCCCAGCGACTGGCTAATTGCGCGTGGGCTGCTGCCTCCACCCGGCCGCTCGGGGCCTGAACAAATTCAGATGGACCTCTAACATCCCAGGAGAACCCTGTATGACCGCCGTAAACGAAAACCGCTGTGGCTGGGCAGGATCTGACCCGCTCTACCAGGCTTATCACGATCAGGAATGGGGCGTCCCCGTATATGACGACCGGAAGTTGTTTGAGTTTCTCATTCTGGAAGGAGCACAGGCGGGTCTGAGCTGGATCACCATTCTACGCAAGCGCGAGAATTACCGTCTGGCCTTCGACAATTTCGATCCTCAGCTTGTGGCAGGCTATGAAGAGGAAAAAATCGCCGCCCTGCTGGCAAACCCCGGCATCGTACGCAACCGGCTGAAGATTCACTCGGCAGTAAACAACGCCCGCCGCTTCCTGGAAGTTCAGCAGAAATACGGGAGCTTCTCAGCTTACATCTGGCGCTTTGTCGATGGCAAACCGCGGCAGAATTCCTGGCGCTCGCTGGGTGAAATCCCCGCGCTGACGCCCCAGGCTGAAGCTATGAGCAAAGACCTGACCCGGCTTGGTTTTCGCTTCGTTGGCCCCACCATCTGCTACGCGTTCATGCAGGCTGTGGGCATGGTCAATGACCATCTGGTGGACTGTTTTCGTTATTCAGAAATTCAGAAAATAGGGGAAGGAAGGGCCCCAGAATCACCGAGAGCCGGGTACGCCGCCCCCGGCTCTCTCTAAGGAGGAGAAGAAGAGAAATCGCCCTTCGTGACCTATATTACCAGAGGGCACTTTTACCTGCTTGACGCCTTACCTACGCTTACCCTACGTTTACCCTACGACTTCCCAACAATTTTGAAGGATTTTTGATCATGGCTATCAAACTTGCGCTCGCCATACAAGAATGCGCTCCCACCCCTGTTGGTCCGCTCTGGGTTGGGGTCTCCGAAAGAGGTCTTGTGTCCGTAGGCTTCTGCGGCAGTGAAGATGAATACCGCCAGGAGCTGGCCCGGCATGGTTTCCTCACAACCCGAATAGATCCCCACTGCACAGCCATCTATGTGCAGCAGATTCAAGAATATCTGGAAGGCCGGCGCTGTGCCTTTGACTTCCCGCTTGACTGGTCATTTTTGACGCCTTTCCAGGCTCAGGTTCTGCAGGCCACTTACGCCATTCCATACGGTGAGGTGCGCACCTATGGAGAACTTGCCGTACAGGTAGGCAGGCCGCGGGCGGCTCGGGCCGTCGGGCGCGCTCAGGCGACCAATCCGATGCCAATCGTCATCCCCTGCCATCGCGTGGTTGGGACGGACGGTAAGCTGCACGGTTACGGCGGCCGCGGCGGTCTGAAAACCAAACAGTGGCTGCTGGATATGGAAAGCAGGCTGCGCCCCTCTTTTGTTGAGGCAGTGCCTGAAAGGCATGCTTGATCCTGGCGGTCCGTCTCTACGGAAAGGAACGGACCGCCGCAATTTCCCTCAATGGTAGAATTGAAAACAGTTGGAATACAGGAAGCGCATTGGTTTCGCGCTTCCTGTACAGTCTTCCACTTTTAAAAAATACTTACGTACAACTCGAGGAGAAGGTCATGCCTGAAGCTGTCATCATCGATGCAGTTCGTACACCCATTGGTGCTCTGGGTGGCACCCTCGCCGCCGTGCGCCCGGACGATCTGGCCGCTCATGTTCTCCAGGCCCTTGTCCAGCGGACCGGAATTGACCCGGCTATGATTGAAGAAGTGTACCTGGGCTGTGCAAACCAGGCGGGTGAGGACAATCGCAACGTAGCCCGCATGGCAGCGCTCCTGGCTGGCTTCCCGGTCGAGGTCCCCGCGGTAACCGTAAACCGCCTGTGTGCCTCGGGATTGAATGCTGTAAACATGGCCTACCGTGCTATCAAAGCCGGGGAGGGGGATGTCTATATAGCCGGTGGTGTGGAAAGCATGAGCCGGGCTCCTTACTCGCTGCCCAAAGCATCTCAGGGGTATCAGTTCGGAAATCTTACCGCCTGGGATACAGCTCTGGGCTGGCGCTACCCTAATCCGAAAATGGAAGCCATGTACGGCATCGAGTCGATGGGAGAAACCGCTGAAAACATTTACGACCTGATTCCCATCTCTCGTCAGGAGCAGGACGCTTTCGCGCTGGAGAGTCACTGCCGGGCAGTGGCAGCCATAGATTCGGGCAAATTCGCTGAAGAGATCGTCCCGGTCAGCATCCCCCAGCGTAAAGGTGACCCGCTGATCGTCGACACGGACGAACGCCCCCGGCGCGACACATCTCTGGAAGCTCTGGGCCGTCTGCGGCCGGCGTTCCGCAAAGATGGTACGGTGACAGCGGGCAATTCTTCGGGGTTGAACGACGGTGCGGCTGCTGTGTTATTAATGAAAGAGGAGACTGCCAGACAGCTCGGCCTCAAACCCCTGGTCCGCGTGGTCGCCTCCGCCGCGGCAGGTGTCGAGCCGCGCACGATGGGCCTGGGGCCCATCCCCGCAACTCGTAAGGCTCTGGCCCGCGCAGGCCTGACCATGGAGGATATCGGTTTAATCGAACTCAACGAGGCATTCGCCGTCCAGGCGCTGGCTGTGATGCGCGAACTGAACATGCGCCCGGAGATCACCAACGTAAATGGGGGTGCGATTGCGCTGGGTCACCCGCTGGGCTGCTCCGGGGCTCGCATCCTGACCACGCTGGTGCATGAGATGCGGCGGCGCGCTCCGTCCGAAAAACGGCCGTTCTACGGCCTGGCCACCCTGTGCGTTGGTGTTGGTCAGGGTGAGGCCACAATTGTTGAGTGGATCGGTGATTAGCCGCCTGCTGCAAATCAGATCTGGGGGTCAGCCGCGCGCCGCTGTCTTTACGACTTGCAGGCTGTAAACAGGGCGGAATCGATTCACACCGCGCGCATCGACCCAAGGTGGGCAGGATGAACATCGATCTGGAACTCAGCGCAGACCAGCTTCAGGAGCTGGGGGAATTTACAGTTCGCTTTATCAATTCTTATCTGCAGGATCTGGAGCATTTGCCCGTCCAGCCTCCGGACATCACCCCGGAAAAGCTGAGGGCCCTTTTTGATGAATCCCTGCCCTGGAAAGCTCAGGAATTAAAGCAGATCATCGACGAATTCTCCACCAGGATCGCGGCCAACTCCTCGCGCGTCGGACATCCTCGCTTTCTGGGTTGGATCCGCACATCTCCTCTGGCTGCAGCCGTGTATGCCGAGGCCCTGGCAGCGGTCCTCAACCAGTCGGTAGCCGTCTGGGAGGGCGCTCCTGCAGCAACCGAAGTTGAGCTGCGCGTGATCGAATGGATTAAAGAGATCTGTGGTTACGCCCCCTCGGCGTCAGGGATTTTGCTCTCCGGTGGGTCGATGGCAAACTTCGTTTGCCTGTTGGCCGCTCGATCTGCAGTAGACCCTCAGGCGCGCGATCGCGGTCTGTACGGGCAGCCGCCGTTCACCGTCTACCTGACCCACGAAACCCATTATTGTGTTCCCAAAGCTGTGGACATGATGGGGATCGGGCGCCAGCACCTGCGCTTCATACCCGTCGATTCGGATTTCAGGATGGATCCGGCCGCCCTGGATCAGCAGATTCGCAGTGATCTGCAGGACGGGTTTCGACCATTGGCAGTGGTCGCCACGCTGGGTACGGTGAACACCGGCGCATGCGATGACCTGCTCAGCCTGAGAGAAGTATGTCGAAAGCATGGAGTCTGGCTGCATGTTGACGGTGTTTACGGCGGCACCGCACACCTGATTCCCGAAAAACGCCATCTCGCCGCAGGACTGGAGCAAGCGGACTCTCTCGCGTTCGACCCACACAAATCCTTATACATGCCCTTCGAAGCCGGCTGTGCACTGGTACGTGATCCGTCTCATCTTCCGGCTGCATTTGCCGTGGAGACGGAATACTTGCCCAACAGCGGGAATCCTGCTGGTCCGTTTCATTTCCGCGATTACGGCCCCCAGCTCTCGCGTTCTTTCCGGGCGCTGAAAATCTATCTATCCCTCAAGCTGTATGGGGTCGAGGCCTTTCGCGCTTCGCTCTCACACCAGTACCGGTTGGCTGCAGAACTCGCCGAACGCCTACAGTCAGCTCCTGACTTTGAACTGCTGGCTCCGCCCACACTGGGGATTGTGGCTTTCCGCTATTCACCTCCTGGATTGCAGAATGGGGACGTCGGAGAACAGCAATTAAACGAGCTCAACGAGCGGATTGCCCGTGCCCTCCAGCGCAGCCCGCGCGCTTTTCTCTCGATGACTCGCCTGCAGGGCAGGACAGCCCTGCGAGCCTGCTTCGTCTCTCACCGTACCAGGTCGAAAGACCTGGAAATCGTTATGGATGAGGTGCGCCGCCTGGGAGGAGAACTATGAAAGTGCTCGTTACCGGTGCGACCGGCTTTATCGGAAGTCAGCTCTGTCGTGCGCTGGCAGCCCGGGGCTGGTCGGTACGCGCCTTTCACCGTCCAGACAGCAAGCTGGACGGTCTTCAGGGACTCGATGTAGAACATGCAGTCGGAGACGTGACCGACATCGAATCCGTAGAACGCGCTGTACAGGGGATCGAGGTCGTGTTCCACACGGCTGCGAAAATGGGCCGCTCCAACAAGGCACAGGGCATGTACACGGTCACCGTAGAGGGGACGCGCAATGTGCTGTCTGCCGCCCTGAGCGCCGGGGTCCGGCGTGTTGTCCACACCAGCTCTGTAGCCGCACTGGGTGTGCCTCTGGAAATACCCACCAGCAGGGCCGGGAATCGCCCCGAGATCCTGTGTATGGATGAGTATCATACCTGGAATTTCCGCCCTGAATGGTGGCGCTACGGTCATGCCAAGTATCTGGCCGAGATCGAGGTCCAGAAGGCTGTAGCTCGCGGCCTGGATGTGGTTATCACCAACCCAACCGTTGTGATTGGACCCGGTGATTTAAACCGCATATCAGGAAATATCCTGATTCAGGTTGCGCGCGGCCGGGTTCCGGTCGCCGTTCCCGGTGGGCTGAACGTTGTGCATATTGAGGATGTCATCCGGGGTCACCTGTTGGCGTTTGAGCATGGAAAAACCGGCGAGCGCTATATCCTCGGCGGCGAGAACCTGACCCATCTGCGCTTCCTGCAGATTGCCGCATCCGTCACCGGCGCGCGCCCGCCTCTGTTCACTGTCCCCGCCGGTGTAGCTCGCGCTGTGGCGTCCGCGATCGACCTGACCGGTCGCATCGGCTCGTTCTTCCCCGTGGGCAGCGCTTCGCTGCGCCGGGCCGGCTTCTTTTTCTACTACAATACGCGCAAAGCCGAACAGCAGCTTGGACTGCAGGCCTCGCATTCTGTACGCCAGGCAGTCGAGGACGCCTGCCGCTGGTTTCGTGAACATCACATGATGTAGGGCGTCAATCGTATCGATGTGGATGCGTTTTACGCTGGGGTAGAAGATCGTTTCCCCCCTGGTTGATCCGCCTGCGTTTACTTTTTTCAGCATCAGAGGCAATGGAGCATCCTGATGCGATGCTCGTGCCGAGTCCTGCCACTCAGTTCCTGCTCTACTCTAAACCGGGATAAACAATAAGAGCGCCTGCTTTTTCACCGCCACGTCTGCTTCCAGGCGTACCTGCGAAAAAAGGCGCTCTTTCGATCTGCCAGTCTGTGTCTCGGACCAACAACAAGAACTGAGCACAATACACATACATGCCCGGGATTATTCAATTTCATGTGTGTTCACCGGGCAGGTTTAATTTCCGGACATATCAATTCATTAGATATTAACCGACATTGCACAAAGGACCATAATAACAACAATGATGAGCAGCAGCAGTGGATAGGCGTTAATTTTAAAGTTTCCCATGATTTGACTCCAGGCAATTTAATGATGGAGGCCTCCTGGGTGGGAGATCCTCGCTATAGTATAAAAGATTTTCCGCCGTTCGGAGCTATTCTAATCTATTTTTACTCGATGCCATCGATAAACCTGCCGCAGGCAGGTATGCCGGTGGCAGGCTGCCTGACCGGCTCATACCGACCGGACTGCATTAAGGAAATCGGCAAACAGTCCGTATGCTGTGGTATCGGGTCCTGGATCGGCTTCGATTACGGTGAGCAGACCGAGCACATCCGTTTCGAACTGGACAATACTGGTCGAGCCCTCCACGCCGAACAGCGGCGACGCTGCATCCACCAGCTGCGGTGCAACGCAGGCCCGCACCCCTTGGCCCTGGCGCTCTGCAGTGCAGACCAGCTTCCAGCGCTTGTTCTCAGCCCTCGCCGCGCGGATATCTTCAGGCGTAATGCGGCGGATGCCTTCACGCTCAACTTCCTGTGGTTTCAGGTTCACGCCCATGAGGACGGTAGACAGGGCTGCAACCTTAACCGCCGCGTCCCACCCGTCCACATCACCGCTGGGGTCCGTTTCCGCCAGCCCGATTTCCTGGCAGTAAGCAACAGCCTGCTCAAAAGTTTCGCCCTGTTCCATGCGCGTCAGGATCATGTTGGTGGTTGAGTTCAGGATGCCGCGAAAACTGCGTAGATGAGCCGCCGGCAGTGTCTCGCGAAATAGTGAAAAGATGGGCGCGCCGTCCATAACGGTGGATTCAAAGTAAAAACGGACGCCTCTGGAACGGGCCAGTTCTCGCAGTTCGGAGTATGCATGCACCACCGGGCCTTTGTTGGCCGTAATGGCATGCATCCCCAGTTCCAGGGCCTGCTTCAGATGATCGACCGCCGGCTGCCCGCTTTCGTAATTCACCGGGGTGTTTTCAAACAGCACCTGTGCCTGCGAGCGGCGGATAAAGTCGAATGCGTTCACAGGTACCGGCTGTGTGGACAGCGAGTCCAGCCGCTCCCCGGCTTCCATAAGCTGCAGCGCCCGCTCAAGTTCGATGCCATTTGGATTCAACGCACTTCCATGGCGCCCGGTGGCGATGCCGGTGACGTCGAAGGTCAGATCATACAGGGAGCGCAGTTCATCGGCTTTCCTCAGAAGCAGGCGCGCAAGCGCCTGTCCGACATTCCCAAACCCTAGCAGAGCCAGATGATAATGGGGCATCTTTTCTCCGTTTACCAGTGTTGATCACTCAGTTTATTAAATTTGTGGCCAGGGATACGGCCTGCGGTACGGATTGGGAGGCGGAAAGCGGTTGAGCGCTACCAGGTTCTTTGCCCGCACGCTCAGCATTTTGATCTCTTCTTTGTTCAAATAGGGCCTCAGCTCCGTCGCCAGGCGGGATGGCGCATCCCCCTCAGGTTCAAGCAGCTTGATGAACCGGTTCAGGTCGGCGCATAGATCCTCCGGAAGTGGTTCACCGGAAAAATCCCAGATGACCGTCCTCAGCTTTTCCTCTACGTGAAAACAAACCCCATGATCGATTAACCAGATATGCCGGTCAGGGTCGATCAAGATATGGCTGCCTTTACGATCGGCATTGTTGATGAGCAGATCGAACAGCGCGGTTGGCCGCAGCCGCTGTAGATCTTCGTCGCTGAAGTTGAAATAGTGATACTCGGGATCGTGTTCAATAAACAGCTGCACAGATCCTGCGCCGATAGGTGCCTTTTTCCGGTATACCGTCGGAGGCACCAGCTCCCACCCCAGTGCCTCGCTGACAATAAAAGCCGCTACCTCCCTCTTGGCCAGGGTGGCGACTGGAAAATCCCATAGAGGGCGTTCTCCCCGTGTGGGTTTATATACCCCGGCCAGAGTCTGGCCTTCATGTTCAATCTGCACCAGGAAGGTGTAGTTCGAACCCCACAAAAACTCGCCCTGAATGGTTATCTTTCCTTTTTCAAGAGCGATGAGGGTATCGGCAAACGATAAAGACATAAAGAATGGGGTGAATCTATATCAGCAGAACCCCGGTGCGGGCCCTCTGTCTTCCAGGGCGGTTAATGCATGTGCCCATTCTTTTTGGGACAAAAATGACCCTCGGGATCCATTGGCTGCCCGCACTGCGGACAGATCGCGCGTCCGCGTGAGGCTACCTCCATACCCCAATGGCACATGGCGCGCAGTTGAGAGCGAGTGCACCAGAAGCGCACAACGCTGGCATCCTCACCTTCCTCGCCTTCGGGCACCATTTCGCGCGCCACCAGCACAACCAGATCGCGCTCGGCATCATACCCCAGCCCTAACTCTCCGACCCGAAACAGAGGGTCGACAGGGGGGTTGATGTGCATCTTCTCTTCTTCGAACTCTGCCGAGGCGTCTGGCAGGTTCGGGTATTTTTCATAAATTTCCGCCAGGAACTGTTCCAGGCCGACAGCCAGCGATTGAATCTGGATTTTCTCGACAATCACCGTAATGGTTCGCTCGCCCTGCCATCCCTGAATATAGAAAACCCGCTTTCCAGGGGTGCCTATGGCATCGGTCGTGATATGACTGACCGGTTGCAGGTCAATTTCGATGGACGGCATAATGACTCCTCATTAGCCCGGGAGATATACCCCGGGAATACATTTCATAAATATGAGTATACCAGAATCAGGGTATCGTCTGTCGAGCAGAAACATAGAAATGGATTAATTTTTGTCCACTTTTTTTTCTTCAGGCTGTTCTGTAAAGGCGGTTACTTCATAGTTAAGAGTCAGCAGACGGCTGGAGCCTTCGTCCAGCGCCAGAGCGCTGATCGAGCCAGGTGCCACATGCAGGCGTTGAAACATATCCAGCGGCAGCCCGATAAAATATGCCACCGCCAGCTTGATCACGTCCGAATGGGTTACACAGGCGATGAGGTCTTTGGGTTCATGCAGCGCAGAAAGTTCCTGAATTTCATGCACGATGCGCGCCTGGGCTTCGCCGAAGGTTTCCCCACCCGGAAAACGAACCAGCGAAGGCGTATACTGAACCCTTCGCCAAACCTTCAGCCGGCTCAGACCTTTAAGTTTCTTGTCCTGCCATTCCCCAAAATCGATTTCAACCAGGCCCGGACGCTGGATGACCTCCAGCCCGAGTGCCTTTGCCAGCGGCTCGGCGGTTTCCATCGTCCGTTCCAGCGGGCTGCTGTAAACCGCCTTGATCGGCACTTTACATAACCTATCAGCCACTGCCTGGGCCTGCATCTGTCCCTTTTTATTTAAATGCACGCCTGGTAACCGTCCTGCCAGGCGCCCTTTCTTCACGTAATCATTTTCCCCGTGGCGAATAAACAAGATAACGGTCATGTTGTGGGTTATCCCCCGGCTTTGTGTTTGGCCTTGATCTCCTTGATTTGATCTTCAGACAGTTCCGGCAGCGTTTCGCTACGCTCCACCCCCAGCGCCTTACGCTGCGCCTCACGCCAGCGCGCCAGCCGGTCTGCGACTTCCGCTTCGTATCCCTGATTTGATGGCCGGTAGAAATAGGTTCCCAGCAGCCCTCTCGGCAGGTACTGCTGGGGCAGGAAATGATCCGGGTGCTCGTGCGGGTATTGGTAGCCTTTCCCGTGCCCCAGCGCGTGCGCATCGCGATTCGCATCCTGCAAATGCTGCGGTACTTCTGTTTGACCTTCCGCCTCAATCAATTGAAAAGCCTTAAAATAAGCGCCCGCAGAATTCGACTTCGGCGCGGTGGCCAGATAAAGCGTGGCCTCCACAATCGGGTAGATACCTTCTGGCATGCCAACATAATCGAATGCCTGCGCCGCTGCGCTGGCCACGACCAGCCCCAGCGGATCCCCCAGGCCGATGTCCTCTCCGGCCAGGATCAACAACCGCCGCAGAATAAAACGCGGATCCTCGCCTGCATAAAGCATTTTCGCCAGCCAGTACAGCGCCGCGTCGGGATCAGAACCGCGTACCGACTTGATAAAAGCTGAGATCGTGTCGTAGTGTGCGTCGCCGTCTTTATCATACAACACCGCCCGGCGCTGGATAGACTCCTGGGCCACTTCCAGCGTAATATGGATCACGCCATCTGTTTCAGGCGGCGTGCTCTCCACAGCCAGTTCCAGCGCGTTCAGCGCATTACGGGCATCTCCACCCGCAACGCGGATGAGATGCTGCAAGGCATCCTCATCCATGTGAATCTTGCGCTGGCCATAACCTCGTTCAGGATCGGTCAGGGCGCGTTCAAGAATGCGGCGTACATCTTCTTCCTGGAGTGGACGAAGCTGGAATACACGGGATCTTGAGACCAGCGCCCCAATGACCTCAAAATACGGGTTCTCCGTCGTTGCCCCGATTAAAGTGACCGTGCCGTTCTCTACGTGCGGCAGCAGGGCATCCTGCTGGGCTTTATTCCAGCGGTGAACCTCGTCCACGAACAGGATTGTCTTCTTCTGGTACAGCCGCCGGCGCTCCAGGGCATCATCGATCACCTTACGCAGCTCGGCCTTGCCCGACATCACGGCTGAAAGAGTCTCAAAATGGGAGCGCGTCTGGTTGGCGATGATCTGCGCCAGCGTCGTCTTACCCGTTCCAGGCGGTCCCCACAGAATAATCGACGAAAACATGCGGTCGGCTTCAATCGCCCGGCGCAGCAGCTTCCCCGGCCCGACGACGTGCTCCTGACCGATATACTCGTCCAGCGTGCGCGGCCGCATGCGCGCCGCCAGGGGCGCTTCAGTCTTCATACTTTCCTGCATGGCATGGTCGAAGAGGTCCATATCAGCATTATCTTACTACATTCGTGAGTTTTTAAGGTTCCTGGATGAATTACTGCGACTGATTAAATTATTCCCAGATGGTATCCATGCACGAAATCAAAAACCGGTCGGTACCGATGCCGAAGATGCGGCGTGCTTCTTGAAGCGTCACATCAGGGGCAAGGGGTTTCACCAGGAAAGCGCTCCAATCGGGATGGGCGATCTGGTAACCGGCCTGCCTCAGACTGGCGATTTCAACGGGGCGGCTGGCCTTCACGTACACACATGCTGTTTTTTCTCGAGAAGCCAGTGCTGCCGCAGCCTCTCCCGGATTCACTCCGTTTTTCAATATCAGATCGCGAACATATAAAATGGATCGATCCACAGAAGTCAGCGCGAAACCGACTGGCTGGTCATTTTCCCATAAGATTTGAATCTCATCGAGCTTGACCCTCTCCTGCAATCGTGAAAAAGGTTTCTGCCGCAAGGTAAAGCCCAGGAGGCCTCTGGCAGCATCTCGAAACACCTGTTCTGTAAGATCGTATCCGCCCTGATCCGGCGGCACAGCGCGCAGCCGGGTGGGCTGGTGCGCCGTTTCCCAGCGTGCCACAGCCGTTGCCCAGATTTCCATATCCTCGTACCCGCTTCGGCGAAACAACTGGTAGGCACTGAGAGAACGCTTTGTATGGAACATAGAAAAACGCAGCCCGATCGCGTGCATGCGTACATGTACCTCTTCTAGCAGGCGGGTTGCGATGCCGCGGCCGGTGTACTGCGGATGTATGCAAACCGCCCAAAAGCAGCCCACATCCTCCCAGCCCGCGATCGTGAGCACCGGCTGGGGATAAACACCAGCATAACCAACGACCATGTCATCCTCAACTGCGCAGACGGATAAATCGGGATGCGGGGGATGGGCAGTGCGCTGGAGGTGTTCACTGATTTCGGGTGTCAGGGCGGAACCCAGAGCGAGCATGGTAATGTGAAACACATCTTCTGGATCGACCTGGTCATAAGCTAAGATTTCCATTCAGTTCCTCGACTGGATCTGCACAAAATAACTTTGTATTTTTCAATGGCATCGATACGCATTGATAACGGGTTCAAATAGTTTTTTTCTGGTGCGATGCCGTCCCAGGTTTATGCGTTCTAAAAAGTAAACGATCCCCTCTGTACGCTACTGCATAGGCAGCCTGGTGCAGAGGGGATCTCCCGTTTTATGGCTCACCAACGACCAGTGCACCTTCCATCCCCACCTGGCGGTGGCCCGATACGGTGCAGAAATAACTAAACTTACCCGCTGAGGTAACTCCGAAAGTCACCTCAGTGGATTGTCCTTTCGCAGAGATTACGCTGGTTGCTGCGTTTACTTCGGGGATGGCCAGATCGTGGGGCATGTCGTCGCCGTTGATCAGGGTAATACGTACCGTTTCGCCCTGCAGGGCAGTCAGGTCGGGATTGGTCATACCGTCGATCTCCCCTCCAACCCCTTTGAAAACCATCCGCCCGGCATCCATCGCTGTCGTGAGCGTGTACTCAACGTCAGAATTTGCATCTCCCTGTGCTGAAGGCTGCTGTGAGCAGCCTCCAGCAAACAGGGTCAGCAGGATTATCAGTAGAAGAAATGAGACACAAAGTACATTCATGGTAAAGCTCCAGATACATTCCTAACTTACGATCCTTAGAACGGCCAGTAGCGTGCCGTCGCCATGGTCGACATCGAGATGAACAGCATCACAAAGTCGACTAGTTCGGCGCGCGAGAGCTTTTTTCCCAGGGCATGGAGGACGTTAATTTGATCGGGTGTAGGGCTGCCGCCCGAGGATCCAATCTGCGCACTCAGTGCACCCATCTGTGCTGAGGTTCGACCAATGCCGAAGAAACCGATGAAAAAGGCGGCAACCCCGGCGAGAGCGCCGATGGTGAAACCCAGGCCGGGTCCCGTTCTGATCCAGGCCAGGTTAAACCCTCCCGAAGCGTAGATGTACAGAGCGCCTCCGGCCAGCACAGTCAGAAGGCTGGTGGTAATCATGAAGACCGGGTACTTCCGCCTCTCAGCCAGGGATCGCATGAACTGCGAGCCTGCCGGACCGATGGCTTTGATCGAGGGCTTGAAGAAAAACAAATAAGATATGGCTGCGCCGATCCAGAGTGCGCCGGCAAAAACGTGAACGATGCGAAACAGGATTAACAGAGAGGTGTTCATGGTTTTTCTCCTTCACAAAATAAGGTTCTACGGTTCTATGAGCCATTAAACACCCCGACCGGTTCAAGATTGGGTCACCAGACTCACCCTCCGGCTAACCCAAAATATGCTACAATTTTTATGAACATCATCAGAATCCATTGCTCTGGGAATTGAAAGCAGTTTTTTGAAAATGAGCAGCCGGTCGGAATGGATGACCCTCAATTTCCGATTCTCTTTGGCGAGTGGCTCAAGTCCCGTCGCAAGGCGCTCGACCTGACCCAGGAAGAGCTGGCTCAACGCACCGGCTGTTCAGTATTTGCCTTGAGGAAAATCGAGACCGGGGAACGCAGACCATCTAAACAGCTTGCGGGTCTGCTGGCTTCTGCGCTGGATATTCCAGACATCCACCGGTCGGTGTTCATCCGTGTAGCACGCGGCGAGCTGAACCTGGAACGCCTCTGCTTGCCCGCATCTGATTTAATACCCTCCCCTCCGTTTCGTCTGCCGGTAATCCACCATTTGCCATTGCCCCCTACCCCGCTTCTGGGGCGCGACTCTGAGCTCGCGGCGATGGCAAGAATCTTCAACGATCCGCAGTGCAGTCTGCTGACCCTGACAGGCGTTGGGGGAATCGGCAAGACACGGCTGGCTATCGAATTCGCTTCACGCTGGCGAGACAGGTTTCCCGCCGGCGTTCATTACATCCCACTGGCATCGATCAGCTCGGCTGAATTAATCGTCCATGCGGTTGCTGAAGCACTTGAACTTTCGTTTTCAGGGCCTACCGACCCGAAGGCGCAGTTGTTCAACTACTTTACGCACGAGATGAAGCAGTCGGCGCTTCTGGTTATGGATAACTTTGAACATCTGCTGGCCCAATCCTCCTCTGCTGTGGATCTGGTGGCGGAAATTCTTCAGGGGTTCCCCAGCATTAAGATCCTCTGTACCTCCCGGGAACGGTTGAATCTGCGCGGGGAATGGATCTATGAGCTGCACGGCCTGCCCATTCCTCCACCGGGGTATGCCGGCCTTCTCGAAGACTACAAAGCGGCGGACTTATTCATCCAGTGCGCGCGGCGCATGGATGCTGAATTTAAACCAACAGAGGCAGATAGGCCGGCGCTGATTCGCATCTGCCAGGTTCTCGAAGGGATCCCACTGGCGATTGAACTGGCTGCGGCATGGGTGACCATACTATCTTGCAGAGATATTGCCCGGGAGATCGAGGCCAGCATCGATTTTCTGACCACGTCCATGCGTGATATTCCCGAACGTCACCGTTCGCTGCGGGCTACCTTCGATCATTCATGGAGGCTGTTATCCGCCGCGGAGCGGGACTCGCTCAGCCGGCTGTCCGTGTTTCGTGGAGGGTTTGACCGCACCGCCGCTGAACAGATT